>Ga0207933_1001307_pt1 | contig 19660 bp, 17 predicted proteins | sample NGESurdeep092012_4_FD_184488 | JGI IMG/M metagenome (GOLD analysis project Ga0207933, IMG submission 184488) | Arctic peat soil microbial communities from Barrow, Alaska - NGEE Surface sample F53-3 deep-092012 (SPAdes) | ecosystem: Environmental > Terrestrial > Soil > Wetlands > Peat ...
TCTCCGTCTCAGTCAAAGGGCGAGGGCCGGTGTCTAGGCGCGACGGTCTCAAGCCGGATAGCGGAACGCCGGTCTCCCCGCAGAGGTCAGGTTCATCCTGACCCCTACAAGGATCTATATCAGGCGGTAACTGCCTCTTTCAACACAAAAGGGCCCCCCTCCGCCGGCCTTCTGGAGCGCCCTCCGGGTGCCGCGTTGACTTGGAGATAGAACAGCCAGGCCTGTTCGGTGCGCTCCAGCCTGCCCCCGATGCTGCCGACCCAGCCCTCCGCGTTTGCCTCTTATTGGCGATACCGGTATCGACCAGAATCGTTGGTCGCTCCGATCTGCTCGCCCCTCAGACGGCGCAGCTCGGCCCGGCGGCCCGCTCCCCCGGGCCGGGCCACTCCGCGCCATGATTCCTGCCCGGGACCTGCGCCCAGACCGCTGGGAGTGGCCGATTCATAGTCCGCCAAAAACCCATTGGGCCAGCCCGGACGGACCCCTAGACTGCGTACATGAGCCGCTACTTGGAAGCCGCATTCACGCACCGGCTGGCCCTTCTGACGCCGGTCGTGGTGGCGCTACTGGCAGCTCTGGGCTTCGTGCTCATGCAAGCTCCCGCTTATCAATCCACGGCCAAGCTGTGGGTTAACTGGGGCGGCGGCAATCAAACTGCAGCCGATGCCCAGGTCGCGACCCTCTCTCAGCTGGTTGCCACCAAGAGCTTCGATTCCCAGGTCGCCCAACAAGGCCCGCTGGCGCAATACCTGGCGGCTCACGGGGGCTCGAGCGTTACCGGTATCAGATCCCTCATCGGCGCCCTCACTCATCCCGGCAGCGGCGGGGCGACCAAGCCCACCGCCGATGACGAGTACAACTACCTGTCATCGCGGGTGGCCGCCGTTTCTGTCGGACCTCAGATCGTCAGCATTACCGTCACCGGACCCACCCCAGCGGTCGCCCAGGGCACCGCCAACGCCGTCATCTCCCAGCTCCAGAAGTCCGACATCGCGGCGCGAATAGCACCGCTCAAGACCCAGATCACGTACTACAAGCAGCAGCTGACGGCCCAAGCCACTGTGCTCCAGAATGCCTTGGCGGCAGTTCACCAGTACGAGTCGTCGCAGCCCGGCCTCAACCCATCCAGCCCCCGGGCCGCCGCTGATTATCAATACCAGCTGTTGAACCAGCAGGCCTCGGTCGCCAGCGCGACCTACAGCCAACTTCTCACCACGGTCAATCAGCTCCAGAACGGGATCTCCCCGGGGCAGCTGGCGTCAGTGGACCCCTTCTCGATCACCGACGCGCCACAGCTGCCGACCTCGGTATCCCGGTTCGGCAAGAAGGAGCTCCTGGGTCTGGCGGCGGGGGTGTTGGCCGGGCTGCTGGCAATGATCCTGGTCCTGGCCACGCTGGTGCGCTTCGACACCACCATCCATAGCTCAGATGAGGCGGAAACGCGCTTGGGCTTGCGTCTGGCGGGGGAGATCCCCCAGGTGCGAATGAGATGAGCTCATCCCTTAACGTGAGCCGGCTGGCTCCCTCCAGACTCCCCAAGAGGACCCGCGAAAGGGGGCCCGACCTACCGGTGCCGGCCGCCTTTGTGGACGAATGTCGGCTGGCGCTTCAAATGGTGGGGGTGCCCAACATCTCCAGCGTGGGTATCACCAGTTCGGTTCGAGGCGAGGGGCGGACGATCCTGTCGATCGCTTCAGCCCTGGTCTTCGCCGACTACGGTGTGCCCACCGTCCTGCTCGATCTGGACCTCGAACGGCCATGTCTGGCGAGCAGGTTGGGCATTCCTGACAGCCCGGGCCTGGGCGAGTTGCTGGACGGGGAGGCGACTCTGGCCGAGGTGCTCCTGCCCGTCGCCAACGACCTCTTCCTGTTGCCGGCGGGTAGGCTTTCGACCTCGGCACCTCGGGCCATGGCCGAAGTCGCATCCAGCGACCTACTGAGAAACATTCAGCGGCAGGGGCGGGCCATCGTGGCTGACCTGCCCCCCCTTCTTGGATCGAGCATCGGACGCCCGGCGGCCTGCCTTTTCACCGACCTGCTGCTCGTGGTCCGCGCCGGAGTCGTTCCGGCGGCGACCGTCAAGGAAGCGGTGGCGATGCTGCCCGAGCCTCCGCGCGTGGTGCTGAACGGGGTGCACTCCCGCATTCCGCTGTGGGCCAGGCGGCTGGCCGGGGTCTAGCCCTCGTGTCCTGGGCCTTCGCCCTTCTCGTGGTCTTTCTCGCCATCGGTCTTCTCCGGTCTCGCCCCGACGGAAAGGCGGTAGCGGGGGCGCTCGTCGCGACCCTGGCGGCGCTGGCCTACGCCTACCACTCACTGGGGGGGTAGGCGGTGGCTCTGAGATCGATGCCCACGGCGACCGGATTGGCCGCCGACCTGGCGCTGCGCCGTCGGGTGGTGCTGGCAGCTGCGGTGCTGGTCGCCGCCGGGGCCGGATTCTCGATCGCCGATCTCGTGTTCGGCAACGGCATGGCGGCGAGCGCGCTGGTGGCCCTGGGCCTGGCCGTGGCGATATGGATGGCCCCCTGGACCGGATTGCTCGCGGTGATGCTGGGAGCCACCGTGGTGGAGCAGTTCACCCTGATGTCGTCGGGGTCGTTCCCCGACATCTCGGATCAGATACCGCTGTTCCGAAGCCTGGCCAGCGGGGCCGGCCTGCCCGGCGTGTATGCCTCGCCATTTGAAGCGTTGTTGGGATTTGCGCTGCTGGTGTGGCTCGCGCGGGGCATCGCCAACCACCAACTGTCTCTTCCCAAATCCAAACTGAGCCTGGCGATTGGACTCTTTTCGGTGTTCGTACTCTTCGCGCTGGTCCGCGGGGGCGGCCTCCGCAATTCGCTCTGGGAGCTGCGGCCGTGGATGTATCTGGTCGTGACCTACGTGCTCAGCTCGCAGCTTCTAAAAACCGAGAAGCACCTCCGGGTGCTGCTCTGGACCTTTGCCATCGGAGTCGGATTGAAGAGCCTGCAGGGGGTCATACTCTTCGCCCTTCACTCCACCGGCTACCGGCCTCAATCCTTCTTGGAGCACGCCGAGTCCTTCTTCTTCGGGATATTCCTGGCCCTGACGCTGGGTCTCTGGTTGTTCGCGGAGAGGGGCGCCCTGCGGAGGTTCATGACCGCGATGACCCCGCTGGTGCTGATTTCCGACATGCTGAACCAACGGCGAACGGCGTGGGCAATCGTGGCCCTGCTGACGCTCGCCACGCTGCTCTTGGCATTCGTGCGCATGCCCCAACACCGGCGCAAGCTGGCGGTCGCAGTCGGAATCATGGGTTTCGCCTCGGTCGCCTACTACGCCGCCTTCTCCAACCACGCCGGTTTCATCGGGCAGCCGGCGCGGGCCTTCAGGTCGGCGGTCTTCCCCAACGCCCGCGACAAGCAGTCGAACCTCTACCGAACGGTCGAGAACGTCGACCTCGGGATCGCGATCAGGCAGTCAACCCCCTTCGGCACCGGTTTCGGGCATACCATCCCGCAGCCGGTGCAGAACGTCAACATCACCAACCAGGACAGCTTTATCGGCTTCGTTCCGCACAACGGCGTCCTCTACGTATGGCTGCGCTTCGGTCTGGCCGGCGCCGTCTGCTTCTGGATGATGATCGCCATGGCCATCATGATGGCTTGCCAGGCCTTCCGCGACCGGCGAGGGACGACCATGCTGCTCGCCTTCACGGTGATCGTGGCGGTGCTGGCTTACGTCGTGCAGGGCGCCTATGACATGGGCTTCTACTGGTTTCGAATGGCCGTTCTGATGGGCACCTTGCTGGGTGCGCTCGAGGTCGCGCGCCAACTTCCAGATCGTTCATCCTCAGGGCCGGAGAAGCCGCTGTCGCGGGTCGTAGGACCCAAAGGAGCGCTTACGCCGTTTGCCCTGAGCGGCGGCGGGCGGTGATTGAGGCGGCGGCAGACGTGCGCCCTGGCCCGGTTCGGCCGAGTACGTTTGGCGGACCGAAGACGGTTGCGGTCCACGCGCTCGGCTACCTCACCAACCACGTCATCAACCGGATTCCCTCATATGGCTTGAGAGGCGCCTGGTACCGCCGCGTAGTCGGGATCGAGATCGGCTCTGGCGCATCCATTCAGCTCGGCTGCCACGTGTGGTCGTTCGGGCGACGCAGCACCCGTCGCGCCGGCGCCTCGATCGGCGAACGCACGCTGATCAACCGGAACTGCTGCCTGGATGTGCGCAACCCGCTCACCATCGCCAACGACGTCAGCATCAGCGCCGAGGTCGTCATCCTGACCACGCAACACGATCACGACGACGCCTCCTTCGTTCTCCAGGGCAAGGGGGTGGTGATCGAAGATCACGTCTGGATTGGAATGAGGGCCATGGTCATGCCGGGTGTGACGATCGGACGGGGGGCGGTGGTGGCAGCGGGAGCCGTCGTCACCAAGGACGTCGCCCCGCTCGACATCGTCGCCGGGGTCCCCGCCCGCCCGGTTGGAAGGAGAGCCCATCAGCCTCAATACCGACTGCCTCCAGGCCCCCTCTTCGAATAACGTTCAGCTGGTGGGCAGCGTCCGCGCCAGCCCGGTATCCGCCAGCACCTTCGCATAGCGCGCCGCGGTGCCCGGGGTCACGTTGATGAGCCGCCCCGTCGACCCGCCCTGCGCCACCCATTCGCAGATGGCTCGAAGTTCGCGGCCACGGTCCCACAGGTGTCCGGTGAAGGCCCACAGGCAGGTGTCAAGGCTGCCCAGCACCCAGCCCGGCTTGCGGGCGCGCAGGAGCCGACGCTCGGCTACCCGCAGGTCGGCCAGATTGTTCACCGTCACGAACGGAGTCCATCCATCCCAGCGGCCGGCGGTGTGGTTGAGAACGGTGAGTCCACCTACATCCGCCACGGAGGGGGCCTCGTTGAAGCTCGCCTTGGTCAGAGCGTAGTCGAATCCGGCCGCCCTCACCGCCTCCAGCACGGTTCTCGCCGCAGCCCCTGGCCGGCGATCATCGAACGGGCGCTGGGGCTGGAAAAAGCGGCCCAGAGGAGAGTCGCGGACGATCGTCCGCAGGGCCTCCCGCGGGTTGGTCGCGGCCGCCACCTCGGCGCCCGCGGCCGTCCCCGACAGCTCCAACTTGCGCGGTGGGTAGCGGAGCTTCAGATAGGGAGAGGTCCTCCCTATCTCGACCGCTCGCACCTTGTGCGAGAGCAGGGGAGCATCCATGACCGACCACCACCCCTTGGGTAGTTGGTCTGCGCCGCCCAGAGCTTGGGCCAGATCGGCAACGCTCTCGGCGAGAGTCCTTGCGAACCGCTCCAGCGGCGCAGCGGACTCGATCATGGCCCCGATGCCGGCACTGGCGAGGAGGGGTTCGACGTGCGGCGCCAGCCCGCCCAAATCGGCCGCCACCTGAATCAGGCTGAGGGGCGGGCGGGGCATGTAGCGGAAGCTCTCGGTGGTAAGAACAACCCCCGCCCTCATGCGGGTCACGCTGAGCACGTCAGTCAGAGCGTAGAAGCACTCCAACTCCCGGATCATCCCGGCCCAGAAGAGCAGGGTGACCACGACCCGGCCCTCCCGGGCCCAACGGTGAAGTTCTGCGTCGTCGGGTCCCACCGACGGCGGAGCCTTCGGCCAGGCGGCGGCGGCATGACGGACGATCGGAAAGGGCGGGCGGCCAGGGTCAACCAGCTGGAAGGCAACGCCGAGCTCCGAGAGCGCTAGGAAGTCGGCGTCGTCCTGCTGGCGCCCGTAAACGACGGGAGTGGCGCCGATGGGCCCTGAGAGTCGGGCCAGCACCTCGCTCTGGGGCACACTGAAGACAGGAGCCCAGCCATCCCGGATCGCAGTCGGGACCCAGCGCGCCACCATCTCGGAGTCTCCGAGCAGGAATCGATTGGTGTGCTCAGCCCAGCGCTCCGCCATGCTTGCCGTTTGCTCGGAGAGCGCGTCCCCCTGCCCGCCCGGGACCTCCTGGGCAGCCACCCACAGCGCCTCCACGCGGATGCCCAGACTCAGGCGCTCGAGGGCGTTGGCGTCCCCCTCGGAGATCGCCAGCAGGCGCCTTGCGGCCACCTCCTGGCAGGCATACGGGACCAGGCTGGTGGCGGGAGAACGGCCGTGACCGATGACCAAGAGCGTTTCCGGCCAGGGCGTCGGCCCGGAACTGAACATTTCCCGATAGAAGCTGGCGATGTCCTCCGAATGGGCTCGGACGGGGACGCCGAGATCGGACAGCGGGCCGGCGAAGACGGTATCGCCCAAGACCGCCGCCTGACAGCTGAAGTGGCTGGTCAGGAGCAGCAACTGCTCCAGGTGGTGGCCGCCGTTGAAGGTGCCACCGCGCAGATCCGCCAGGCTGGCCCGCCACGGCGCCCCCCCTCCGAAATGGGTGCCGGACCGGGGGCTGTCGAAATAGCACTCGAAGTGGCGACCTTCGGCGGCGGCGAGCCAGGACAGCGTCGCGCAGGCCGCGTCCCGATGGGGATGGTCGGCGGGGGCAAAGAAGATCAATAGGGGCTGGCGCCCCATCGCCGGATCCCGAGGCGGTCCGATCAGAGGACGTGCCAGGGGCGGGGGGCGCCGGCACCGGCCGCCCCGGCAGCCGTGCGCTCCGCCTGCTCGATCTGCGAGGCCAGACGGAAGCGTCCGGGGTCCAGACCCCATCGGAGAGCAAGGGAGACAGCGGTGGCACGATCGGGGGTGATCAGGAACACGGAGCGCCGCGCCTGGCGCCGCTCCAGCCAGGCGCGCGTGGGCGTCTCCTCCAGCCCGGTCGAGCCCGGCTCGACAATGGTGAGAAGCCGCCGACGGGCGGCTGACTTGAGGAAGGCCGCGCTTCCGCCTCGCAGAGCAACCTTGATCGAGCCCTCACCCACCGACCCGACTTCTCGCCGGGTGGCAAGGGCCCGGCGCAGATCGTGATAGGCACCGGATGGGTTCACCTTGCCACCAGCATCGCTCAAGGCCGGCCGCCGGGGGTGGCCGACATCGAGGCCTGGGAGTGGAGGAACCAATCGACAAAGCGGTCCAGCCCCGCCTCGAGGCTGGTGTGAGCGGTCCAGCCCAGGGCCCGCTGGGCCTCGGAGTTGTCGGCCCAGGTGACCGGCACGTCACCCGGCGGCAGATCCACCTGGCGCACCCGCGCCTTGCGCTGAAGGCGCCGCTCGAGCCCCGCCACGAGGTCCTGCACCGGGATCGGCGCACCCCCTCCAAGGTTGCAAACCAGCATTCCCTGGGGTCGCTCCAAAGCGGCGACGACGCCATCCACGATGTCATCCACGTAGGTGAAGTCGCGCTTGGTTTCCTGGCCGTAGAGCCGGATCTCGGTGCCCTCCAGGATGGCGCGCGAGAATTTGAAGATCGCCATGTCGGGTCGATTGCGGGGCCCGTAGGCGGTGAAGAATCGGAGGCAGGTCACGCTCCCCCCGCTGAGATGGTTGAAGGTCCAGCACTGGAGTTCGTTGGCGAGTTTGGTGGCGGCGTAGGGCGAGACCGGGTGCAGGGGTTGCTCAGACTCCGAGAAGGGTGTCGTCCGGCTGGCTCCGTAGACCGAGGACGAGGACGCAAACACCACGTGTTCGATGCCCGCCCGGGCGCATGCCTGCAGGATCACCGCTGATCCCGTCACGTTGACGTCTGCGTAGAGCGCTGGATCCGCCAGCGATGGCTGCACGCCGGCTCGAGCCGCCAGGTGGACGACCCTGCGCACCGGCCAATTGGACAGCGCGGCCTCAACTGCCACCGGATCTCGAATGTCGCCCTCCACGAAACGCATCTGCGGGGACTGGCGTGCGATGCGGACGTTCTCCAGCTTTTGCGCGGGCGCGTAGTAATCATTGAGATCGTCCAGCACCACCACCCTCTCGCCTGACGCCAGCAGCCGATCGACAAGGTGGGAGCCGATGAAACCGGCGCCACCCGTCACCAGCGTTGCAGCTGTCACCGGCGGCGCCCGGCGGGAGCGGTCCGCCCAATGCCCCGTGGGCTGATGCGTCGCATTCAAGAAGGTTACAGCCCGGCCCCGGATTCATCTAATGGGCAGTGTTGCGGACTGGATCCGGTGTGTCCCGGGGTTCGGCCGAGTGGGACAATGCTCCTCCCGGTGGGCGTCTCGCCCATCGAAGTTGCGGCGATGCGCAACTAGACTCCGACCGTGGCCACCTCCCTCCCCGCGCCCGGATTGGCGGCCGAGCACACCCGGCCGCTCGCCCGGGTCGGAGGCGACAGCGGCCCCGTCCGCGGCGGCCGCCTGGCGGCCGTTGACGGGCTGAGAGCGGTCGCGGCGTTGTGGGTGGTTCTTTTCCACATGAGGGCTTTCAGTGGCGTCCACCTGGGTGCCCACCTCACCTTGCTGAAGCCCCTCGATTTCGTCATTCGCAGCGGATCGACCGGGGTCAGCCTCTTCTTGGTGCTGAGTGGCTTCTGCCTCTTTCTGCCGTTCGCCGGGGGTCGCACCGCCCGCTTCCGCGTTGGCGGTTTCTTTATCCGCCGGGCCCGACGGCTGCTTCCCGCCTATTACTGCTCGCTCGGGCTGGCGCTCCTGATCAACCTCGCCGGGGCGGGCCGCCTCGGCTTCCCTCACCTGAGTCCGGCCGAGGCGACCAGGCAGGTGGTGACCCACCTGGCCCTGATCCACACCCTCTTCCCGGATACGTTCTACGCCCTCAACGGGGCCTATTGGTCGCTCGGCCTGGAGTGGCAACTCTACCTGGCGCTACCGATTCTGATCATCGGGGCGGCCCGCTTCGGCCTCGCTCGCACCGCCGTCGCGGCCGTGCTCGTCAACGTGATCTATCGAGTTGGGCTGGCGCTGGCAGCGAGCTGGCATGTCATCCCGCCCGGGACGCTATTGAGTGTGGTACTGCCCAACCAGCTGCCCGGGCGCTGGGCCGAATTCGTCTTCGGCATGGTCGCCGCCGACGTCTACGCGAGAGGAGCCCTCGACCGCTGCCGGCCTCTGGTCTGGTACGGCGGGCTGCCATTGTTGATCGCAGCCGTGGCCCTGGTCGGCGATCCGGTCAGTCACATTCTCTTTGGTGGGGTGTTCTTCCTGCTCCTGGTGGCCGCCCTCGGCCAGGTGAAATTCGTCAGCACGATTTTGTCCTGGCCGCCGCTGGTGGCGTTGGGGGTCATGTCCTACAGCATCTATCTCGTGCATCAGCCGCTCATACTGGCGGCGTCCTACCTGCTGCGGAATACGCTGCACGCCTCCCCGCTGGTCACCTTTGCCGCGCTGATCGTCGCCCTGCCGTTGATCCTGATCGTGGCCTGGGTGCTATTCGTCGTCGTCGAGCGGCGCACGGTGACCTCTCATCCGACCGGGATCCCACGGGTGGCCACGCTGCTTCTCTTCCCCAACTGGCGCTTCGATCGGCCGGCAACCGCGGTCGAGGCGCAACGGCCGTCCCCAGGCGGCCACTGAAAGCGGGCTGACGATCGGGCTCCGCTGCTCTCAGTGGCGTCGACGCTGGAGCCTCAGCCCCCAGAGTGCGATCAGGGCCAGCAGACCGAGTAGGACAAGGGCCCCCGCGGCGACTGGCGTTCTACTGGCCGGGAGGTGCGGGGCAACCGTCAACGCCGGCGGCGGGGCGGAGGCTTGCGGGGATGACGCAACCTGGCCGGGGACGATGGCGCCGCTGGCCAGGGCCTGGAGGTGGCCGTGGAAGTACTCTCCATAGTTGCTGGTGGGTGTTCCCTTCCAGTCCTTGACCAGCACGTCGGAGCAGTTGCTCCACGGGTTCCAGGTCCAACCCAGATATGAGATCCCATGGGCGTCGGCCCAGGGCAGGAACACCGGATCGAAGGCGGCGGCTTTGCAGACCCGGTCGCCGGTCTCTCCCACCACGACCGGGACCGAGCTGGCGATGGGGACTATGACCTGGTCCCAGCAGGTCTGTACTGAGCAGCCCTGGCCAGGATAACTGTGCCATGACGCCACCAGCTGGTGGTCGGGATCGCGGGGCCGATGGGCGAGCCACCCCGAGAGGTCGTTGGCCCAGTCCAGGCCCCCGACCATAATCGGCTGCGTCGCTCCCGAGCTCCGGATCTTGTCCACCAGCTGCTGCATCCCCACCGCCGTCCAGTTGTACGTGGTCGTGAAGGCAGCGCCGCCCTTACCGCTGACGAACTTGGTGAAAGCGCAGCCGTCGAGCCAGCAGGCCCACGAATTCTGCGTCGCCCGCTGCAGAAAGCTGCCATAGACGTAGGGCTCGTTATAGAGGTCAAACAGGACCGCGGGGTCAGATTTGAAAGTGCTGGCGACCGAGTACCAGAAGGCCGGAGAGTGGTCCAGATCCGGCATCGGCTGCTGAGCCTGGGCGGGTGCTGATCCGGGCGCGCTCCAGTGAAGGTCCAGGACCACGTAGAACCCGTGCTGGTGCAGCGCCTGAACGTAACCGATGATTTGGGAACGGTAGGTAGCCCCCCCGAACGCGGGCTTGACTCCGTTGATTCCGAGCCAGCAGTCTTCATTGAGGGGCACCCGGACCACGTTGCCCTTCCAGGCCGCCATCGCCGTCATCACCGCGGCGGAGTCGTTGGGCCCTCCGAAGATGCTCCATCCGTAGGGCGCCGAGTTGCCCTGATCGCACGCAAACTCGGTCGCCGAGATGTCGTACCCGTGCAGGACGAGCCTGGTTCCACGCCCGTCCACCAGTTGATTGCCCGACACCCGGACGGCGAGCGCGTCCTGGGCCGACACGGGAACGGCGGTGAGGGGGGCTGACGCCATGGCCAATCCCAGAATCCCAAGCATTGCGACCAGTCGAGCGCAGGCACTGCCAAATCGCCCGCCGCCGTGACGCCCATGTGGCGCCTCTTGGTTCCCGTTCACAACTCCCAATCCATAGCGCCCATGGCACCGGGCGCACGAGTCACCCGCGTTCGGTCGCCAGCCACCGATCCCCTAGGGGGCGCGGAGGTGACCAGCCCGAACGCGGCACCACCTCATCCCCTGGCGAGGGTACGTCCGTCGCCCCGCCACAGCCAGGCGTGGGGCGAGATCGCCCGACCCGAATCAGAATTGCGCTGGACCGGACTTGCAGTCGAATTGGCGGCCCACCGACCAGACCGGCCGGTTCAGCCGCAGGGACCTCGGGGAAAGGGCTCGGAGCTACCTGACCCTCAGCGCCCAACCGCACCCGTCAATGCACGTGCGGCACCGGTGCCCGACCGCTTCCAAGTTCCGATGTATTGCTTTTGGGCATCGAACACGGCATCGATCACGTTCGAAACCGGGCTTCCCACGTCCTTGACTCCGGCGGCTGCAAGGCGCGTGACCAGTGAACTCGAGATGACGCTGCTGCCGTGCAGATTCAACTGCTCCAGCTCCTCCAGAAGATCGTCCAGGTCGCGCAGGCGCTGCCGACGCTCGTCGGCCGACAGCGTGGATGCAAGCCGGAAGATCCGGGCCCGCTGTCCGCACTCCCAACTGCAATACGACGCGCCCCGGAGGAACATCCAGCGATCGCTGTGGTGGCTGCCGCACGACACGCAGGAAAGCTGCTCGTCATCCTCCTCCCGCGCCACAAAATCGGCGGCGGTGCCGTACCCAGGGCCATTCTGATGGCGGTGGTCCGGCCGGGCGGGGGGTGCAATTGTTTGGCTCATCATCGTTGTCAACCTCGACGTGTCTCGTGCTACTCAATCTAGCTGAAGGTCATGTGGAAGGGTCTGGGACTTTGCGGATCGTGAAGTGAGTGATTCGTCCCGCTGGCTGTGGGCATCCGGCGGCCCGGCCACAGAGCTATTCTTAACAGCGGTTCCACGCCCAACTTGTGTCAGCCCGCCCGGCCCCGGGGTGGTGGCCGATGCCAGCGCTGGAGACCGGCCCATCCACTTCCAGTCCTGTCAGCTGATCTGACCTGGCAGCCTGCCAATGCCCTCGAAACAGGCCAAAAGAACAACAGACCTTTCGAACCAGGGCCTTGGCGACACCGCCGGCACGGGGTTGTCCCGAAGGTGGGACGGAATGCCCAGTGACCGCGACCACCACCACTAAGTAATTTCTGGAGTGAGATGATCGATAGAATTCCGGACAACGCGAGCCCCTTCCGCCGCCGCCGCCAGCGCCTGTTTGGGCTATTCCGCCGACGGACCGCGATCCATCGGCGCGTCCACGGGTTCCGTCAGTCGGCGATCGTGATGGGAGCGCTCGTCCTCACGCTGGTGGGAGGTGCGCAGCCGGTACTGGCGGGCGCGGGCAACCTCGCCTACCGGGGGCTCTCTTCGCAGCCGCCAACCGGCTATCTACCGTCGCCCCAGTTCTACGATCTCTCATCCGGTCCGGCCACGCTGAACTTCAGCTTCAAGGTCACCAACCCCAGCCCCAACACGGTGTCGCTTCCGCTGGACCTCGACCTGAGCCACATCGTCACCTACAACTTCCACGACGTCAGCACCGGCCAGCCCGGGGTACCGGCGAATTCTGTCCTGGTGACGGACCAGAACATGGTCACCGCGCTCGCCATCCAGGTGCCGGTCGCCTCTAAACCATTTCCACTCACGATCGGTCCCAACTCCACCCAAACCTTCACCGCCAGCATGACCCTGTCGACCTGCGGGTTCTTTCAATTCGACATCCGCAGCCCCCTCGACGGGAACGGACGGGGTCTTGACGCGGGCGTGATCCGGGTCCTCGGATGCATGGGAACGCCAGCTGTCAGCACGACCGCGGTTCCGTCCACGGCCTTGGTGGGAACGCTGATCCACGACACGGCGACGGTTTCAGGCGGCAATCAGCCGACTGGAACGGTGAGTTTTGCTCTCCACGCCCCAGGCGATACGCAGTGCTTCGGACCCGACCTGGTGGCCGGACTTCCGGGCTTCAAAAACCTACCCTTCACCGCTGGTCAGGCGCTGACGTCAGCGTCGGCGCCCACCACCCACGTCGGCACCTACCGATGGGTGGCGACCTATTCGGGGGACGCCTCCAACCGCTTCGCCTCTAGCGGATGCAACGCCGAACTCGTGACCATCGGCCGCTCCGCGGCGGCGATTTCGACCACCGCCTCACCGGTGGATGGCAAGCTGGGCACGGCCATCCACGACACCGCCGCAGTGGCCGGTGGTTACGGAACCCTTACCGGTTCGATCAGCTTCGCTCTGTACGGTCCAGCCGATTCGACCTGTGCTGGAAACGACCTGGTGGCGACCCTGAGCGGTTTCAAGAATGTGCCCCTGAGCGGGACCAAGGCCGACTCCGCGGCCTTCACGCCGACCCTGGCCGGCACCTACCAATGGGTCGCCACCTACAGCGGCAATCTGTTCAACAACCCGTCCAGCTCGGCCTGCGGGTCCGAGCCCGTCACCATCGCCGGCACGACCCTGGCGGTTCCAACCATCGCGACCACGCCTTCCGGCCCGGGGCCGGTCGGCACGTCCGTATCCGACCTCGCCAAGGTCAGCGGAGGATCGGCGCCCACGGGTACGGTTTCCTTTGCCCTCTACGGGCCCGGTGACGGAACCTGCGCGGGCCCAGATCTGGTCCAGGGGCTGACTGGGTTCAAGAACGTCCCCTTAAGTGGTGGAAGCTCCGTCTCGAATCAATTCGCAACCACCATGGTGGGGACCTACCGATGGGTGGCGACCTACAGTGGCGATGCCCACAACCAGAGCGTCACCAGCGGGTGTGTGGAGGAGCCCGTGACGACGGTGAAGGCCACGGCCGGCTTCACCTCGGTGCCCTCCGAGGGCGGTGTCCTGGGTATCTCGGTCAATGACGAGGCCCTGGTTTCCGGCGGCTACCACCCCACCGGGACGGTGAGCTTTTCGCTCTACGGCCCGGGCGACCCCAGCTGCGCGGGTCCCGACCTGCTGGCCGGACTGCCCGCATTCCGCGCCGTGCCGCTCGTGGGCGGAACCGCCACCTCGCCCCAGTTCACTCCTGGCCTGGTAGGCACATATGACTGGCTGGCGACGTACAGCGGAGACGCCAATAACGTCCCGGCCACGCATGCCTGTGGCTTGGAGATCGTGGTCATCACTCCCCCGCCCGGCACGCCGGGCATATCCACCGCACCCTCAGCTGGTGGCCCGGTGGCCACGGTGGTCAGTGACACCGCCACACTCAGCGGCGGTGCGAGCCCGAGCGGAACCGTGAGCTTCTCGCTCTACGGCCCGGGGGACACGACCTGCACTGGTCCCGACCTGACCGCAGGGCTGGCTGGGTTTAAGAATGTTTCCCTCGCCCTGGGCAAGGTGGCTTCGGGCGGCTACACCACCAACTCCGTTGGTACGTTCAGGTGGGTCGCCACCTACAGCGGAGATGCCCACAACCACGCCGTCGGCAGCCCCTGCGGCGCTGAGACCGTGGTCATCAGCCAGGCACGGCCGGAGATCGCCACCCTGGCATCACCGAGCAGCGGATTGGTCGGCATCAGAATCCACGACACGGCCACGCTCAGCGGCGGCGTGAATCCCTCGGGGACGGTCAGCTTCTCTCTCTACGGACCTGGGGATGCGACCTGCTCTGGGACCGACCTCCTGGCTGGCAACACCTCGTTCAAGAACATCCCGCTCAGCAACCGCCAGGCGGTATCGCCGGAATTCAGCACCACGCAGGTGGGGACCTACAACTGGGTCGCGGCCTACAGCGGTGACGCCAACAATGCCGCCCAGAGCAGCATTTGCGGATCGGAACCGGTGACCACCGGCTCAGTTCTCGGCGCGGTTTCCTCGACAGCCCCGGCGCAGACGGGCGACCTCAGCATGACGCTGCTCTTGCTCGGGCTGCTCCTGCTGCCGATGGGTATGGTTCTGGTGGCCGTGGGCATGGGCCTTCGGCGCCGCCACGCCTGATCCCGCGCCACAACTCTTGCGGGCAACGCCCCGGCCCAGTCGACCGCTCCAGAGAGTGGTCCTTCTGGCCGGGAGCGCGTTGCTCGCCGCGGGCTTACTGAGCGCGGGTGGCGGCGCGTTGCTCCTGTGGCATTCCGGCCAACAGGAGCAGCAACTCACCAACCGCTGGACGAGCGCGGTCGACGCGGCCAGCCCCCAGACGACCGGAACCGGCCCGGTGACTCCCAACGTCGGCGGGACCCAGACGGAGGTGGCGGCCACGCACCGGTCGGTCATATCAGCGCCCAGGGAGGGCGTACCCGGAGCCGTCTTCGCCATTGACGTCCCCAAACTGCACTACTTCGCCGCCGTCCAGCAGGGGGTATCTCTGAGCGTGCTGTTTGTCGGGCCCGGGCACTATCCCTCGACGCCCATGCCCGGCAGCGAGGGCAACGTGGGCGTTGCTGCCCACAACACCTACTGGATCGCATTCGGCCAGCTCAAGACCGGAGACACGGTGCGCCTCGAGACGCTCCACAACAAATACACGTATCGCGTCACGGGAACGAGGATCGTGGGACCCAACGACCGAACCATTCTGGCCCCGAGCCCCGGATACCACCTGACTCTGACCACGTGCTGGCCGCTCTGGGCGGGAGCGCTGGCCACCCAGCGCCTGGCTATCTCGGCCGTTCAGATCTCGACCTGATCAGGCGAATTCGATGGCGATGTAACCATTGCCATTGGCGCCCACCACCCAGGCCGTTCCCACGTAGTGATAGGGTCCCATGATGTTGGCGCGGTGCGGAGCACTGGCCATGAAGAGCGAATTGATCGCCCCGTCGTTGGCCCCCGCGCCCCAGACCCCGACGTTCTCACCTGTCTGGCGAGATCCGAGGTGGCATCCCCAGTCCTGATTCACACCCGATCCGTGAAAAATCTGACCCGCGCCGGCCATTGCGCGCGCTTGCTGGGCCGCAATTGACGAAAGACAGGAACTCCAACTGAGACCGGCCAAGCCGAGGCTGCGGCGATCTGCATTGATGAGGCTCTGCTGGGCGGAGGCGACGACGATCGCGGGGGGCGGGGCCGGCGGCCGGGGTGGGGCAATGGGACGACGGAGTGGAGGAGCGGGCCGCGGAGCGATCGCCACCACCTTCGGGAGAGGCGCCACAACCGCCTTCGTCGTCAACGCCGCGGCGGAGTCCGCTCCCAACACCTGAGGCAGGGGCTGCTCCTGGCGGAGGATGCGGAGGTCTCCGATCCACGTTTCCGGGGACGGCGAGTCGGTGGCCACCGCCACGCCAACCTCAGTGCCCTGTGGTGGGCTGGCAGCCCTGTCGCGAGCCGGGGCGGCGGTCGGCCATGCTAGCGCGACCACCGCGCCGAAGATGCTGACCGCTCGTAGGATCGACTGCATGTACGGGGTGGATAACGGTCAGCCCTGACTAGGGCTTGCTGCGATCGGGTAACTGACGCCAGATTGACGCCGAGCCGACCCCGGGACGTAGGCCCAGCCCTGAGCCTGCGGGTCGGCACCATTCGGGTGCCGCGGGTTGCTCCGCGCCGGCCCACATGGCAGTAGCTCATGGCTAACCAGCCCCGCGATTCTCCACAGGCGTGAGGGTGCTCGCGCCCGCCAGCCAGCGGGCGGCAGTCGCCCGCCTGCGGAGGGTCCCATATTTGGACCCGGGCCCACAGCACTAGTAACGGAGCCGGCCACACTTCCGTCCCGCCGATGGTTTGGGCGATGCGGATCGGGGACCGACGCCACTCCCGATCCGACGTGAGACGGAGTTGATGGCGAGCGTCTGGGAGCACCACTGAGATCGAACGCGAACGCGTGGTGCATTCCCTGGGACAATTGCTGTCACCAGCCGGGATCGGGCCGGGAACACCCCGTGCCCTTGGTTGCCTAGACCCAAATGCGTCTGATCGCACCAAAAGCGCTGAATCCGCCCAAAAATACAGCGTCAACGTTGCTTTTTCAGCAGCCATATGGCGCAATCCAGCCATTTTGGGATGCCGCCTCTTCTAGAAATTGGGTATTGACTTGGGTTTCTAAAGGAGGGTATTGTTAGGCGATGTCCTGCGCCCCTAGGCGGGCTCTGGGCACGGTTGGGGTGTTAGACGTGGTCGCAGCTTCGTCGTAAGGCTGCCAAGCGCCAAGTAGGGTAGAGACATTGAGGGGTGGGTATTGGTCGTGCTAACTCAGTTATGAGTTAGGGACGTGAGTTGAATGTCACCAATCAGTGGCCGTGGGTTGTCGGGCAGGACGAAGTGGTCTGGGTTCAGTCAGGAGCGACCCTAGAGACCGGTTGGGCGGAGCGAGTTGTTGTCGTCAGTACCGAGCAGATCGGGAAACGAGTCAGATGGAGTGTGAGCTTGGCCATAACGGTGTCTACGGGGGGGGCTACGGAGCCTGATTCGGCGTTTGCCTTCATAGATCAGTCGATCGAGATGGCCAACGCAGCGGGCAACCATGAGATCCGGCTACAGCTGGCCCGAGATCTGCACGATGGGGTGGCCCAGTCTCTGACGACGATGCTGGTCGAATTGGAGGATTTCAAGCGGGACCAGGCGGGGCGGCAGAGTGTGCTCAGAGAAGTGGCTTCGCTCCAAAGGTCGACGCGAGAGGTTCTGGATTCCCTCCGTCAACTTCTCTTGGATCTCCGCGGCAATCCTGCCCTCTCCGAGGACCTCGCCGACACCCTGGAAAGCGGGCTGCTTGTGCGCTTTCGGGAACGCACCGGTGTTGACGTGCGCCTGACCGTCAAGCAGCCGTGGCCCAAGGTCCTTACCGGTCGCCTGGCCATGAACATGTACCGGATCATTCAGGAGGCTCTCAACAACGCCTGGTTTCACGGGCGCGCGACCAACGTGAAGGTGTCGTTGACGGTGGCTCGCGAAGGTCAGCTCTGCGTCGAAGTGGTCGATAACGGGGTGGGCTTCAGTGAGATGGCGGGCAATGGGATGGGACTCGGGTTGCTCGGGATGAGAGAACGCGCCGCCATCTTGGGCGGGTGCCTGTCGGTGGAGTCGGCTCCCGGTATGGGAACGACGGTTCAGGCCCTCTTCCCGCTGGACTCCGAGACGTGAGCGTGGACGGTCGGGTTGCGCGGGTGGTCATCGCGGATGACCAGACCCTCTTCCGCGTCGGCCTCGCGCGTCTTCTAAATGAGGATCCGCGCGTCGACATAGTCGGCGATGCTGCCGACGGCCTCCAGGCGTTGGAGCTGGTCGCCTCCACTCATCCCGACGTGGTCCTGATGGATCTCAAGATGCCGAACTTGGATGGGGTCGAGGCGACTAAACGAATCGTGGCCGAACACCCTTCCGTGAAAGTGCTGGTTCTGACCACGTTTGACGCTGATAGCTACGTCATCCAGGCTCTCAAGGCTGGGGCCAGCGGCTACGTGCTGAAGGATTCGTTGCCCGATGCGATCGTGTCGAGCATCCGTTCTGTGCTGTCCGGTGAGCGAGTCATGGCCAGCGCGGTCGCGGCTCGGGTGCTCGACATGCTGACCGGCGTCGCCACGCCCAAGGAGTTCTACGACGGGCTCACGGCGCGCGAGGTTGAAATCCTGAAGCTCCTGGCCGCTGGCATGGCCAACAAGCAGATCGCCTTCCGGCTGAAGATCAGCGAGAAGACGGTGCGCAATCACGTCAGCAACATCTACGAAAAGCTGCACATCTACGACCGCGCCCAGGCCGTGCTATACGCTGTGCGAAAGGGGCTGGTCGAGGTCTGAACCGCGCCGCCAGATCGTTCGCTGGCGGGGGCTGTCGCATTACCCATTTCCCTCAACCCCGGGCGCGAGTCTGCAACAATCGGCGGCGCGAGCGACCTGGCCCAGGGTCGGATCCGGCGTCATTATTTAGGCGCACAACTCCCGGGTCATGTTCTCTCCGGACAGGCGCCGAACTCCACCCTGAGCTCGGAGAACCAACCGCATAGGCGCCCGCCCACCCGGGCCCTCTCGTCCCGCGCCAAGACCAACTCACAGACGAACCGCTCGGTATCCTCGCCCGAACTGGTAGGCCTCCCGGCAACTCAAACTCCGAGGTTTGAACCCGCCCTACCGAGAGGCCTCTCCCCCCCAGCCTAGGCTGGCACCACACTGACGTTGGTAACTTCGAATGGACTGTTGGACTCGAAGCCAATCCCACCGGTGGTGTAGGTCGAGTCGGTAGCGTGAAGCAGGGCTGTGCCGTTGACAGAGGCCGACAGCGAGCCCTCTTTCATATCGATGGCGAGCTTGTACCAGCGAGAGCTGAAGTCGTATTCGGTGGTTGCCAGAACAGTCCAAGCCCCATTCACTGACTTCCCCAGGACCAGCTTATCTCCGGCGACGATATCGACGCTGTAGTAGCCACCGTCTCGGGCACCGAAGATGATTCCATCGTTCTCGCTGCCCCATGCGCTCGGTTTGACATCGGCGCTGAGTGAATAATCGCCCCACGATACGGAGCCGGTGCGGGCGTAACCACTATTGCCTCCGTGCTCCAGAATGTGGACGCCGGATTCCACGACGGTCTTCCAGCTGGCTCCGTCTCCCGAACTTATCCAACCCCCGGGCGCCGAACCAGAGCGGTCGCCTTGGAAATTGTCACTGAACACAGCACCCAGCACGGGGGGCATGATCGATGGCAGATTGGGCTCGGACGATTGGGGACTGGTGTGCGAATCCGACCAAGTGGGCGTCGGAATGGGTGTCGGCTCCGGGCCACTGTGTGGCGTCGGCGACGGTGATGTTGAAGGCGATGGCGATGGCGATGAGGAAGGTGAGCCGACCGGCGAGGGGGTGGGCGTGGGTCCCGGTGAACCCGAGGGTGGGTTGGTGGCGGCGGCAGCATCGACCCTGAGCAGGGTCGCAAAGCTGGACTTGCGCGTGACCCCGTCCGAAAGCAACACCCCGTACTGCTTGTGCTCTGCCGTA
>Ga0207933_1001308_pt1 | contig 19629 bp, 18 predicted proteins | sample NGESurdeep092012_4_FD_184488 | JGI IMG/M metagenome (GOLD analysis project Ga0207933, IMG submission 184488) | Arctic peat soil microbial communities from Barrow, Alaska - NGEE Surface sample F53-3 deep-092012 (SPAdes) | ecosystem: Environmental > Terrestrial > Soil > Wetlands > Peat ...
CTCAAGCGGTGATAAAACAGCATCGGCAACAACAGACACCACCACTACAGCCGCACCTGCTCCCGACACAGCAGCATCCACGGCGGTTACTCCGGCGAAACTTACGGACCCTGAAATAATTTCAGTAGCTTTTGCGGCCGACCAGATTGATATTGATTATGCGGCTATTGCCAAGAAAAGATCCAAAAACAAAGAGGTTCTGGAATTTGCTGCAACTATGGCCAAAGACCATGCAAGTGTAAATGCAAAAGCTATTGCATTAGCTAAGAAATTGGGGGTGACTCCACAAGACAATCCGACTACACAGTCATTAGTTTCGCAGGCCGCTACTACTAAAGAAATGCTCAGTTCAACATCAATCGCTGAGTTTGATAAAGCATATATTGATAATGAAGTGGCTTATCATAAGGCTGCTATAGGAGTAGTAGAAAACACGTTGATACCTGATGCCACTAACCCCGAATTAAAAAGCTTGCTCGAAGCCGCATTGCCAATCTTTAAAGGACATTTGGAACATGCTGAAATGATCCAGGCAAAACTTTCAAAATAATACACAAGTAAGAATTTTCTTAAACAGTGCGTATTTTTATACGCGCTGTTTTTTTTAAAAGGTTGTTCCAGAATGAATAAAAAATATGAAACGAAATCCGAAAGATATTTCCTTCGTAGGCTTTCAATTAATTTTGTTTGCCGACTATCTCTTTCGAATTTCAAAAATCGATTTTACAGTTCCCCGTTGGTTGCAATTCACGGGGATATTTTTTTCGGTTGCCGGAATTATTATTTCACTTACTTCTGTTGTTACTTTAAACAAGAACCTTTCCCCTTTTCCAACTCCCAAACCAGGCGCTGAGCTGATTCAGTCGGGGATATACAAATACATACGCCATCCTATTTATTCGGGTATATTATTTTTTACTTTTGGTTTTTCGATGTATTCCGAAAATACTTTACGGCTTTTAATTTTTTTTACACTGGTGATTTTATTCAGGTTCAAAGCGGCTTACGAAGAAAAACTATTGCAGGATAAATATTCAAATTATGGTGATTATAAAAAAAAGATCGGAATGTTTTTACCCAGGATGAAGTTTTATGAATGAAAACATTGTCAATCTTAATTTCTTACTCGTTTAGAAAAGTAAAAAACTGATAATTTGTTCGTTTACTGTATGCTGGTACCGCTCCAAAATTAAAACCCGGGCCATGAAGTTTGAATTATTCCTATCAGTAAACGAAGGAATAATAGTATTTTCTATTTTTGTAATGAGCGCTAAATAATATTATTTGACAAATTTTTTCTAAAGGATTTCAATCCTTTTCCCTTGATATATAATTGAACGAAACTAATGTAAAACCGATCGTTAAAAGCGTTCTTAATATCATAGCAGCAATTGTCTTCTGCTCATAAATTCCGCCGGAATAAATATGGATTCCCAAACCAATGAATGTGATGACGAGAACACCAACAGCAAAATTCAATAACATGGTCGTCCATTTTCGCCGTGCGAAAAAACCATAAGCCGCAACGAGGTAAAGAAATGCGCATATGAAATTTGCAACCACTACAAACAAAACATAATTGCCTTCTTTCTCCCTAATGTCAAACAATCCAAAGATTACTGATGTACTCATAAATAAAGTAACGGCACCAAAGAGGGCAATTATAAATCCGGAAATAAACAATACAATTGATTTCATTTTAATTTTTGTCCAGGCTTTTATTTTTAATATTTAAATTAGTACACATTTCGTGACAGCGCGAAAGTTAAATTTTTTCATGGATAGTTGTATGATGGCTATCATTATTTTTAGTGATTGGCATCATACAAATCACATCACTTTTTATTGAAATTTGGAAAGTTATTTAGGAGTATAAGGCCCAACATATTTTATCATTCATCAAACCTATATTTCTTTATGAAAAATATATTAGTTCCGACAGACTTTTCAATCGCGTCCCGAAACGCTGCAACATACGCTGTTTCATTAGCTCAGTCATTCGGCTCAAAAGTAATTTTAATCAATGTAGTAACACCGCCGATAATTATCGATGATTCTATTCTTGCTTCTGTAATTGTCACCCAGGCAGAGATATTGGATGCCAATAGGAAATTGATGGAACAGGAGATTGAAGCGCTATCAAAACAATATACCGGAATAAGTGGCTTCATAGAAGAAGGATTTACTTTGGATATCATTCCTAAATGGGTAGTTGAAAAACAGGCGGACCTGGTGGTAATGGGGATGAAAGGAAAAGGAAAAAGTAGCTCTGTTTTTGGAAGCACTACCACAGCACTGATTCAAAGATGCTCATTCCCGATATTTGTAATTCCTGAAATGGCCATCTTCCATCCAATTCACAGTATGACTTTTGCCTCTGACTTTGATGCAACGATAGAAAGTGATCGCTACACCCCTCTGATTGAAATATCGCAAAAATTCGATGCAATGATTAACATTCTCCATGTACAAAAGAAGCAATCTGATTTAAAGTCTAATTAGGCGCTTGGCAAGATGAAAACAAGCCTTGCATTTTCAAAACAACAACACCAGTTTCATACAATTACTGACAATAAAGTAGAAGAAGGTATTAATAAATTCATCGAACAAAATCAAACAGATGCTTTAGCCATGGTAGCTCACAAGCATTCTCTTTTTGAACGAATGTTTGGTAAAGTTCATACCAAAGCAATGAGCTATCAAACAAAAATTCCTTTGCTGGTATTGCAGAATAAATAAAAGATTATAAAAAACTTAATCCGTACCTGTCAATTTTAACGATTCCGAAACCGTAACATCAAATATTAAAGCATTCACAAATTCTTACTAAATCCAGCTATTCGTGGCTTTGATTGACACCAATCATAAATAAACCTGACGTGTATCATTTTTCCAGCTGACTAATACCAATATTATTGCAGGTAAACAATCTGAGTTTAACATGCAAAAAATATTAGTTCCTACAGACTTTTCCAATAACGCCTTGAAGGCAATTGGGTACGCTGCTGAAATAGCAAAAAAATCCAACGCCACTATTTTTCTGTTGCATGTAATAGAGCCAACGCTCAACATGGCAACTATGCAGGCAGATTCATCCGGCAAAAAAGTGGTGAAGGCAAAAACAGCAAAACTCAATTTGTCGTTGAAATCAATTTCTGACGTGTATCCGGATATTAAAGTGATACCCTACCTGGCAGGCGGAGCGGTGGTTCCATCGATTCTCGAATATGCTGAAAAGGAAATGATAGACATGATTATAATGGGAACAAAAGGTGCCACTGGCTTAAAAAAAATTTTTATCGGAAGTGTAGCAGCCGGAGTAATTGGCAAAACAAATATTCCGGTATTAACTGTCCCGGCTTCTTATGAAATGGAGGAACCCGATGCAATTGTTTTTGCCACTAACCAGTTTGAAAAAAATAAAAAAATACTGGGTAAAATTATTGCCATTTCGAAACTCTTTTCGTCAGCAATTCACGTGGCAGTATTTAAAGATATTGATGGAGATGAGAATGCAGATTTTATTTATAACGAAGAGCAGTTAAACGATTACCTGCAATTTTTGAAGGAAACTTTTCCGGATGTAATTTTTAAAGGAGAATTATTAAGTGGAAATGATTTTGAAATGGCCATAGACCAGTATAGTAATCAAAATGAAGCGGATATCATTGCCATGGTCACCTATCCAAAATCTTTTTTTGAAAAAGTGTTATTAAAAAGCATGACCAAAAAAATGGCATTCCACTCTACTATTCCAATTCTCGCGATACCATGGATTACTTTAGAGCACCGCGATGTATGAAACTTATTAAATAACTAATAAAAAATGAGGTATGAAAGAGCTGACAAAAAAGATAATAAAAAAGGAAGTGACTTACAACGTTGCTACCCGTGCCTATAAAGGAAAAGATAAAAAGACGAAAAAATTTCTTGCAGTTTTCGACGGATTTAAATTTTCGGAAAGCACGATGAATTACGCAATACAGCTAACGAAGAAATCAGACGCATTCCTGGTTGGCGTTTTTTTAGACGAGTTTATATATCGCTCTTATAACGTTTCAAAAATCGCTACTTCTTATAAAAATGATGAGCAAATATTGAAACAGATGGATGCAACAGATAAGGACAAAAGAGATGAAGCAATAAAGCAGTTTGAGCAGGCTTGCGGAGCGGAAGGTATTTATTATTCATTTCACCGCAATACTGGCATTGCCATCCAGGAACTAAAGCAGGAAAGCATATTTGCGGATTTAATTATCATCAATGACACTGAAACTTTTAATCGTTTTGCAGAGGAGCCGCCTACCCGTTTTATTAAAGAATTACTTTCGGATGTGCAATGTCCGGTACTAATTGTGCCCGAGATATTTAAGCCAGTCGATAAAATTACCTTACTGTATGATGGAGGTCCTTCGTCTGTATTTGCTATTAAAATGTTTAGCTATCTCTTTAATAATCTGCCGGAAGTTCCTGTTGAAGTATTTACCGTAAAAGATAAAATGGAAGGATCACATTTACCTAACAATAAGTTGATGCGGGAGTTTATCAAACGGCACTTTCCCCATGCCAACTATATTGTAGAGAAGGGTAAATCAGAAGAGCAGATACTTGGTCATTTGCGTTATCATAAGGGAAATGAACTGGTAGTGCTGGGCGCCTACAGAAGAAGTGAAATATCAAGGTGGTTCAAAATCAGCATGGCAGATATTCTTATGAAGGAATTGGAGACACCTTTATTTATTGCGCACAATAAGTAATACCGTTAAAAACCGATTTAATAATTCTTTAAAATATAACAAAATGAAAAAACTTTTAGTTCCGACAGACTTTTCAGAATGCGCGGATAAAGCCATCAACTTCGCCGTGGAAACATCTAAAATTCTTCCGGTGCAGATCACGTTGCTACATTCATACGAGATAAATAGTAGTTTATACACCGATTACATGGGCGTAAATAAGGAATATAATCAAACGATCCTAAATGGGGCGAAAGAAAAACTAACCACTCTTAAAAAAGATATCGAAGAAACTAACGGCGACGTCATAGAGATTGCTGTTTCCACTGATTCATTACAAGAGGCAATTAAAAAATATGCAGAAGAAGAAAAGTTTGACCTTATCATAATGGGAACCTTGGGAGCGAGCGGTATCAAAGAAAAATTGTGGGGGAGCCGTACTGCAGCGACAATTGGCAAGTCAAGTATTCCGGTAATGGCGGTACCCAATGATTATATATGGAAAAAGCCGCGGAAAATTCTATTTGCCACCAATCAGTTTGAAAAGAACCCCGCTATACTTGATTATATTTTTGAGCTTGCAGGATTGTATATGGCCAACATCCAGGTAGCCGTGTTCACTGACGAAGACGATGATAAAGCAGTCACCTTTCTTGATCACAGGAAAAAGATTTCAGAATATGAATTATTTCTGAAAGAGAATTATAAAGAAGACACACTTACCTCAACACATCTTTACGGAGAAAATTTCGAGGAGACTTTGCAAAACTTTATTAAAGAAAACAACATTGACATACTGGTAATGGTAACTTATCCACAAAACTTTTGGAACAGGATTTTTAATCCCAGTAAAACCAAACGAATGAGCTACCATTCACACGTTCCATTGCTGGCAATTCCGGCTACTATGCACGATAAAAAGTAAATATTATAAATGTACAAACATGAAACGAATCTTAGTACCCGTTGATTTTTCACCCACGTCAAAAAAAGCATCCAGGTATGCCATTGATATAGCTTCTAAGTCCGGCGGCACTGTGATTCTTTGTCATTTTTTCAGACCAATGAAATCTCCTGATACAGGTGCAACGGATAATGTTCGGGAATACAATCAGCAATTCGAGCTTAAGACTTTAAAAAGATTACAGCGACTTAAAAAGAAAGTACTGGCCGATACATCAGAAGCAGTAGCAGTTTCAACACTTGTCGGCCGTATGCCAATAGTGAAGAATATTCTGAGATTTGCCAAAAAAAATCACATTGATTTGATAGTCATGTGAACACAGGGTGCTACGGGATTGAAAAAAATGACTATAGGAAGTATAGCAGCAAAAGTAATGGAGGGTTCGCAAGTCCCAGTACTTTTGGTTCCTGAAAAATTTGTATGGAAGAGGCCTCAAACAATCCTTTTCACAACGACCATTTCTAAATCGGATAACAACGCATTTCCTGTGTTATTAAGTTTTGCAAATTTATATGGTGCAAAGATTACTGTTGTAAATTTGCGTGACCCTCACCAATTGAATGGCTATAAAGAAAAAGAAGAATTTGAAATGTATGCCTACAGTGTCCAAAGGATTTTTGATGATGTAAATATTCAATTCAGGCAAGTGGGAACGTTTTCTATCGAGAAAACGATGGCAAATCTCGATGAAGAAATTCCCTATGATTTTTTGGTAATGGCCCGTAGGAAGTTAGATTTTCTTAGCCGATTTCTTCAAAAAAGTTTTACTAAACAAATGGCCCATATTACGACTCAGCCTTTGCTGATTTTACCGGAAAAATAATATTTGTTCATTAATAAATTTACAAAATGATACGTTCCAAACATTGGTGGTTAATTACACTTAAAGGTCTCATCTTTACGTTCCTGGGAATTTATATTTTGAAATTTCCTGTAAGTGGAATGCTGGGTATGATTGTATATGGCGGTGTTTTATTATTCCTGTCAGGAGTTATTATTATATCCTTCGTTATCAGTACGCACAAAATTAATCCGAACTGGAAATGGCAATTAAGCGAAGGGATTCTTGATATTCTGCTGGCATTGATCCTGCTGTCAAACATTGGTCTAACGGCAATTACATTGCCTTATGTCTTTGCTTTCTTTGGCATACTTACAGGAATATTCTGGATAATGGAATCGTTATATTTTAAACGTAACCTCTATAGGTATTGGCGTGTAGCGCTAATTGCCGGCATCTTCTGCATTCTTATTGGCATTCTTATATTTTATCGTCCTATGCTTGCAGTGATTACTATTTTTGCTTTTATCGGTATCATGTTTATTGTTCAGGGCATTTTCCTGGTGCTGTTTTCATTAGCAATCGCGGGCATAAAAAGAGGACTTTCAAAGAAGTGATATTCATCAACCGCAACATGATTCATTAAAAATAGAAATCTTCGTTATTACTTGTTTTACTGTATTGATAAGATTCAGATCCTGACATGTCTGAAACGTACCGCCAATATTTTGAAGGCATGCCTGGTCTCAAATAAATTATTCTCAAAATCTTGTCACCAAGACCAGCCCTTTGAATTCTTTTAATTCATCACCGGGTATAAAAACAGCGTCACCGCCAAACCGAAGGTTTTTTTCTAACATTTCATCTATAATATCATCAACGTTAGCAGGTTCAGCATTCGCTGAAGAAACCAGTTCGATATGATTATTTTCTAACCTGGCAGGTTGAAAATATCCCTGCTTTACAAACAGCGTTTTGCCTCTTCCGTCTTTGATCGCTTGCCATATTTCGTTAAAATCAATTAAAAAGTTCCTTGAATTTACAGCCGTTTTAAGTTCAGCCAGTCGTTGGTTATTTTTTTCAAGAGTCAATTTTTCCATAACCGGCCATACGGATTCCACTATGTGATGTGCTTTCTCATTCATTTTGTTTCCGTACAACTTGCCTGCAAACATCTCTTTTCTGTCAGCAATCTTTAAGTATTCCGGGTAGTTAGATTCTTCAGTAGAAATAATTACCGGTAATAGATTTTTTTTCTGCACTTTGTTCAGTTGTTTGTCCACGCGGTTAAAGAATTCGCGCGCCAGGTTTGACTGACGGCTGCCAATTGCAGCTTCTGATCTTTGCACCGGATTTAAGTCCGGGTTCACCATAGGAAAACCATCTTCAATTTCCTCAACAACCTTGTCATTCAAAGCTTCTATGAGCCTTGCTTTATCGCGGTCGAGCACTAATATGTAATAAGAGATTTCCCGGTGCAACGCTCTTACCAAATCCCTGGTAGCAAAGGTTTTATCAATTACTACTCTATTTCCAACAGCAATGGGTAAACGAACATATTCTGCTGTAGTTTCATTTATGAACAGGATAAGGCTTTCTTTATTATGCCTGTGGTTAATACCATCTGCCAACTTATCTATCCGGGCCATCATATCGTTGACAAACGATTTTTCAAAGTCTGGGCGTAACCTTGATTCAACTTCTTTTATGAGGTTTTTCAATAAAATCGAATCTTTCTCATTGTCTGGAGTAGTACGATGTGTTTGTAAAATAATTGTTACACAACAATCTGATGCAATGTTTTTAAATTTTTCTAACGCTGTAATCATAAAATATTTTTTCTTTAAGTTAAGCCTTTAATTCTGCATAACCTTGCCCGGTGGCGGCAAGTAATTTTAATTAACTTTTTGTTCCAGAATACTAAATCAGCAATAGATTTCCTGTGAAATTTATACATTGAATGGTAGTTCAACTCATTTGTGTCTTCTAAATCAACTGATCCGAAAGGTTCATAGAGCCTGACTAAAAATGTGTCGTATCCATAGTTGGTTTCTAGCGTGACACAGATCATTAATAAATGCGGGCCGGATCATATTTCCCCACTCTTTTCGCAGGTAACTTTATCAGCCAAACAAATTAAAATACTTATATGAATAAATTCTTCGCAAAAAATATACAATCAGGATAGAAGGGGCTGCAAGAGAAGGAGCGGCGACGCCAGAAATATTAGATGTTTCAAATAGAGAAAATGCCGACTTGATTGTGATGGGTATGAAGGGCAAAGGCAAAAGCAACTCCGTATTTGGCGCAATACCACTTTGGTGATGCGCAAATCTTCAATACTTGTTTTGGTAATACCGGAAAAGGTGAAATTTGAAAATATTGAAGTAGTCACTTTGGTCTCCGACTTTGATGCTGAAACGGAATTAAGCAATTTTTCTCTTTATCAACTTATATACTTCAAACCATATCACAGATATAAAAGCAGCGATAATTGTCCAACTAATTTGCATTCCATCTAAAGAAGTTATTCTAAAAAAAGAAGCGACTGACGGAATGTATAAAATCATAGCAAGCAAAGTCAGCGTCGCGGCAATTATAATTCCCAACAGAATATTTTTGTATTTTAAAGTCGTAAAAATCGAAAAATAAAATGAACGGTTTACTAATGTCAAAAATATATTGGCAAAGATTAATGTAGTGAAAACCATAGAACGCGTCATCTCTTCATTATATCCTTTCTGCACAGAAAATTGATACATAAATAAAGTGCCTACGGTAATTGCCAATCCCTGGATAATACTGATGGTAAGTTCTTTCAGATTAAAAAATGTATTGGTCATTTCCCGTGGCGGATGGTGCATCGCATTTTTTTCCATGGGTTCATTTTTATAAACGATTGAGCAAGTTGGACCCATGATGAGTTCTAAGAAAATAACATGCACGGGTGTAAAAATTGTCGGATAAACCCACCCCAGGATAAGAGGAAAAGCAACCGTTAATATAATTGGAATATGAATAGAAATAATGTACTGAATCGCTTTTTTCAGATTGGTATAAATCTTTCTTCCCATGGCAACGGCATACACCATTTTCCCAAAATCATCATCAGTGAGAATGATGGAAGCAGCTTCCTTCGCAATTGCAGAACCACGCTTGCCCATTGCAATGCCTATGTGAGCCGCTTTGATAGCCGGCCCATCATTTACACCATCGCCGGTCATTCCTACATTTTGATTCTGTCTCTTGAGGCTTTGAATAATTTTTAATTTTACCTCAGGAAACATGCGGGTAAAAATATTATTGTTGGTCACTGCGCTATCAAATTTATCGGGTTCGAGAGCTGATAATTCGGCGCCATCAATACCTTTTCCCCACCCTCTGAAATCAGCCTGCTTTGCGATGGCAGTAGTGGTTACCAGGTTATCGCCGGTAATTATTTTTACTTTTATTCCCGCATCATACAAATGGTTAAATACCTGCGCTATATTCTTTTTAGGCGGGTCATAAAAACCAATTAATCCTAAAAATGTATTTTTAAATTCCTGTTGTGTCCCAGGAAATTCATTCCCGTCAAAATCAATAATGCCTACACCCAATACGCGCAAACCTTTGCTGGCAAAAGATTCTAAATAAGAATTCACTTTATTTCTTTGTTCACTGGTTAAAGAAGAAGATTGTAGAATGGCTTCGGGTGCACCTTTTACCGCGATGATTCGCTCTCCATTTTTATTTTCAAAAAGATGTGTCATCATTGGCGGCTTTCCGTCCAAAGGATATTCATGAATCATTTTAAACTCATTACGCCGGTCCACCGGAATATTTTCTCCGTAAGATTGGTGAATCGCAATTTCCATTGTATTAAAAGGGACACTTTCACTCGCCCACATTGCCGTACTTAATAATTTTTGTGCGCTCGTACTTTTCCAGTTTTCTTTGGTGAGCACTTTGTCGGAAGTAAAATCATAAAGCTGAAATATCTCCATGCGGTTTTCAGTGATGGTTCCGGTTTTGTCGGTACACAAAACTGTGGCAGCACTCAGTGCTTCAACAATTGAAGTCTTCTTTACAATGACACCTTCTTTCATTAACCGCCATGCGCCCAGCGCCATAAAGGTGGCCAGCGCCACAGGAATTTCTTCGGGCAATACCGACATGGCAATCGTCAATCCCTTCAACAAGCTGGTTAAAATATCTTTGGATTGGAAATAATTAATTCCCCAGATGATTAGAAAGATAACAGCGCCTACTAACGTCATCCATTTTACAAATGTGTTTATCTGTTTTTGCAAAGGGGAAATTTCTTTTTTGATATCCTCAACAGATTTTCCCAACTCACCCAGTTTGGTATAATTGCCAACAGCGCTAACCTCAAATACGCATTGACCTGATTCCGGCAGCGTACCGTTATAGACTTTATTCTCGTTTGGGTTATCAATATTTTTTGTAACACTAAAAGATTCTCCCGTAAGAATGGATTCATTGACCGAAAAATCATTGAGCTGTTTTACGGTTCCATCTGCAGGAATCAATTCGCCTTCTGAAACCACCACATAATCACCCACAACAATTTCTTCTGCTAACAAAAATACCGGCTCGTTATCCCTGATTACAGTCGCGTGCGATTGGGTAAATTCTTTTAAAGTATCCAATGCATTTCGGCTCCTGTTGTCCTGGTAAACAGAAATGGCGGAGACGAGGATGATTGCCCCACTCATAAACCATGCATCCGAAAATTGGCCAAGGATAAAGTAGATAGCCGCCGCAACTACCAACAAAATAAACATAGGTTCGGTAGCGGCGTCTTTCAACGAATGCCAGAAAGGACTTACAGATTTTGATTCTATTTTATTCTTTCCATATTTTTTACGTGATGCACTGACTTCGCTTTTCGTGGGGCCAGCGAATGGAAAGGGATTGTTGTATTCATTGCATTTTAAATAATGGCTAAACAAATATTATTTGTTATTAAATGATTTTAATTTTTATTTTTTAATTCTAAATTCTTAATTGGGCTCACTCTTCCTCTTCTGTATTTTTAAAACTCATCAGCAGCGTATAAGCACCTTTTGTTACAATAGTTTTTGCCGATAAATTTTTGTCTGAAATAATTTCTGTAAATCCATTTTCGCTTTTTCCAATTTCAACTTCCACCATCTCAAATTTATTTTTACCGGTACTTTCAAAAAAGTATTCTTTGCCTTCAAAACGAACAAAAGCTTCATCAGGCAGCACATTGCGCACCTTATTCTTTAATGCTATTTCTGCATTCATGTACATGCCGGGAAAAAGATTCTTATCATAATTATCAAAATGGCAATCCACTTCAATAATACCATCGGGCGAAACATCTTTGCTGATTAAAATAATATCGCCTGGGTATTTTTTTTCAGGGTTATTGTTGGTATAGGAAACCAGCGGCTGATTAATAAATATTTTATCCAAATCTTTTTCAAAAACTTTAAGATTCAGATGAATGTCAGACGGGTTTACCAACTCAAAAAGCACATCACCCGATGTTACATATTTCCCGATGTTTACATTAACCTTGGTAACAAATCCATCTATCGGAGAATACACATTGATGCTTTTGGAAATGTTATTGATAGAAAGATTATTCGGATTGATTCTTACCAACTTCAGCTTTTCTTCTAACGATTTAATCAGGATTTGCTGGGTTTCATAAGTTGACTGAGACTGCTGAAATACCTTATCACTGCTGGCTTTGCTTTCATTCAAATCCTTTTGGCGGTTGTACTCGCTTTCATTTAAAGACAATTGTGCTTTGGCAGTCAGGTAATCCTGTTGCAGCTGGATGTACTGGTTATCCTCCACAACAGCAATCACTTCATTTTTATTGACGTGCAAGCCCGGCAATAGTTGGGTTGATTTTAAATAACCCCCAAAGGCACGCTCACTGAGACCATATTTTGCGGTGGCACATCTACACGCCCGTTAACTTTAAGAAGGGAAGCAATTTCCTTTTGCTGTATGCTTCCCGTTTCTATGTGCGCATTATTCATCTGCGCGTCGGTTAACGTAATTGTATTTCCCGTCTCAATTTTTTTTATTTCTTCCGCAGGTTTATTGTTTTTGCAGGAAGTAATCAGAAAGAAGATGGAAAATATGACAAATAGATTTTTCATTTTTTTGTTTATTTACTGTTCAGATAATTAATTTGATTGATAGTCTCATTCAGACTTTTGATAACATCAATGTACTGGCTTTGAATGGTCACCGCCTGGTTCATCAATACCACCCAATCCAGGTAATTGATTTCTCCATTGACAAATTGTTTCGTGGCGGTAGATGAAATCGTTTCTGCGCTTTTAAGACCTGTATTTTCATACCACTTAGCGCTTTCAAGAAATTTTTGATATTCAAGTACAGCGGCTTTCTTATGAGCGTTCAAAGTTTGTAATCCAAGTTCATAATTGTTTTCAGCAATTACCTCTTTTATTTTTGCAGCACTGATAATGGCTTTTTGTGCACCATTAAAAATAGGAATTCCTACGCCAATTTGAATAGCCTGAAATCTCGCGGAAGCGGAGTAATATTTGTCATCAGCGCCTGTGCCACGAATACTTGTGTTGTTGTAACCCAATGCCAGGTCAGGTAATAACTTCGACTTCTGATATTGTGTATTTGCTAATGCTATTTCGTTTTGTTGCTGCAAAAATTGTAATTGTGGATGTTGTTCTAATGCTGTGAAGGTTGCACTGGCGAATTCTTTTTTAAAGCTTTCCGCTGAAGGAACATAAACCGTATTTGTTTTGAGCGCTAATTGAAATTGAATTTGTACAATCTGAATATCCTGTTCCAATTGTTTTAATTGAATAGATATTTGCCCCCGCTGGTTTTCAGCCGTTGCTTTCTCCAACAAATTGCTTTCTCCTTTCTCAAAACGAAGATTGGCTTTCTGTAAAAATTCGGAGTACAGGCTATCTATGCGCAGCAATAATTTTTGCTTTTCATATAAATAGGAAAGCGCGTTGAAAATATCTGAAACCGTTTTTTTTATTTCAATCTCTCTTACGGCTACACCTATTTCACTTCCCGAAAACTCTTCTTTCAACAATGATTTTTGCCTGGTATAAACTGTCGGGAAACTAATGGATTGGCTAATGCCGAATTTTGTATCGGTATAAATGCTATTAATTTCTCCCGCTTCGCCAAATACGGTTGTAGCAGGAATTGCAGCAGAAGATTTTATTAATTTTTGCTGATACTCCGCGTTTAGTCTTTCGTTCTTTAATGAAAGATTATTTGCGATAGCTGTGTCAATGGCTGCGGGTAATGTTATTGACGTTTGTGCATTACCGTTATTAGCGTAACATAAACTTATCATTACAACAAATAACATAGCCACGCCCGGTTTAATTTTTATTTTTTTAGGATGAATGTTTTCAAACAAGAGATACAACACCGGCAAAACGAAGAGTGTGAGAAAAGTAGCAATCATCAAGCCTCCAATAACGACAGTAGCGAGCGGACGCTGTACTTCTGCACCGGCACCGGTGCTCAGCGCCATTGGTAAAAATCCAAATGAAGCTACAAAGGCTGTCATCAGTACCGGGCGCAGTCTCACTTTGGTGCCCATCAATACAATGCGTGTTTTATTTTGCATACCTTCTTTTTTTAGACGATTAAATTCTGCTATCAGCACAATACCATTCAGCACAGCAATCCCAAACAAGGCGATGAAACCTACGCCGGCACTGATGCTGAAAGGCATACCACGTAAAGCCAAAAAGAAAATCCCGCCGATGGCAGAAAGTGGTATGGCGGAATAGATTAGCAAACCTTGCTTTACAGAACCGAATGCGAAATAAAGTAAAATAAATATTAAGAACAATGCTATTGGAACAGCTATCATTAATCGTTGTGTAGCCGCATTCAGGTTTTCAAATGCCCCACCGTAGGTAGTGTAATATCCTGGTGAAAAATGCATTTGCGCATTTACCTTATCCTGCAATTCGTGAACGATGGTTTGTACATCTCGCCCACGCACATTAAAACCTACGACGATTCTACGTTTGGCATCTTCGCGTTGTATTTGGTTGGGCCATCTTTTATAGAAACGTTGGCAACCTGTGACAGCGGAATCTGCAAGCCACCAGGTGCAGGTATCAGCAAATTCTGAACATCTTTTAAATCCTTTCTTTTATCGCCGGCTAAACGAATAACCAAATAAAAATGCTTTTCTCCTTCATAAACCTGGCCAGCAGTTTGTCCTGCAAACGCAGTATTCACGACGCGATTGATATCTTCGATATCCAGGTGATATCTCGCAATCTCATTCCTGTTGTAATCAATTATGATTTGTGGCAAACCCGTAACAGGTTCGATATACAAATTCTGGGCGCCCTTTACGGTATTAACCAATGACCCTAATTTAGCAGCATAGACAGCCAATGTATCCAGGTTTTCTCCAAAAATTTTCACCACTACATCCTGCCGTGTACCCGTCATCAGTTCGTTAAAACGCATTTGAACAGGATATTGAAAACCTGCTGTAATGCCGGGAATGTCTTTTAAAGCCTTACCCATTTTCTCAGCCAGTTCATCAAATGTTTTGGCGGAAGTCCAGTCTTCTTTATCTTTAAGAATCACCATCATATCGCTGGCATCCATCGGCATCGGGTCAGTAGGCACCTCGCCACTTCCTATTTTAGTTACTACTTTTTCTACTTCAGGGAATTGTGTCTTTAAAATATGAGCTGCTTTAGTAGTGTATTCAATCGTAGTGTTTAAGTTACTTCCGGTGAGCACCCTTGTGTCCACCGCAAAATCACCTTCCTCTAAAGCCGGAATAAACTCTCCACCTAAAGTGGTGAAAGTAAAGATGGCAATTGCAAATAAAGTAACCGCCGCAATTAAAACGGTCTTTGGAAATCTTAAGACTTTGCTTAGTGCAGACTGATACACACGTTCCACTCTTTCCATCACGCGGTCTGAAAGATTCTTCTTGTGCTTAATATTTTTACTTAAAAATAAACTGCTCATCATCGGAATGTATGTGAGTGAAAGAAGAAAAGCGCCCAGTAATGCAAACGCTACCGTTTGCGCCATCGGCTTAAACATCTTTCCTTCTATGCCCTGCAAAGTCAATATCGGCAGGTACACTACCAAAATAATGACTTGACCAAATACGGCACTGTTCATCATTTTACTCGCACTCTTCTGTACTTCTTCATCCATTTGTTTTTGTAGGAACCTATTTCCCACTTCAAACTTTTTATGATGCGAGAGCTGGTGCATCACCGCTTCAACAATAATGACGGCGCCATCCACAATCAGACCAAAATCTAAAGCGCCGAGGCTCATCAGGTTTCTGCTCACACCAAAGAGATTCATCATGATAACCGCAAAGAGCATCGCAAGTGGAATTACGGATGCTACCAAAAAACCGGCTCTGAAATTTCCCAGGAACAATACCAGCACAAACACGACAATCAATGCACCTTCCATTAAATTTCTTTCGACCGTGCTGATGGCATGGCTTACCATTTTTGTACGATCAAGGAATGGCTCAATTACCACACCTGCGGGCAAGGTTTTCCGGATTTGGTCAATGCGTTCTTTTACATTTTTGATTACTTCATTACTGTTGGCGCCTTTCAGCATCATCACTACCGCTCCGGCAACTTCTCCTTCATCGTTATACGTCATCGCACCATATCGAACCGCATTTCCAATAGTTACATCGGCTACATCCCTTATGAATAAAGGAGTTTCGTTGTTATCTTTTTTTATGGTAATGTTTTTAATATCCTCAATGCTTCCTATTAACCCTTCGCTCCGGATGTACAAAACGGTAGGGCCTTTTTCAATATAGGCGCCGCCTGTGTTTTGATTGTTCTTTTCCAGTGCATCAAAAACATCATTAATGGTGATGCCGTAAGATTGCAATTTATTGGCATCTGCCTCTATGGAATATTGTTTTAGTTTTCCACCAAAGCTGCTCACTTCAGCTACACCTTTTACACCTAGCAATTGCCGCCTTACAATCCAATCCTGTATGGTCCGCAATTCTGTGGCGTCATACTGGTGTTCGTAACCTTTCTTTGGACGAACCACGTATTGATAAATTTCACCCAATCCTGTCGTGACCGGTCCCAGCTCAGGATTGCCGATGCCTTTTGGAATTTGGGATTGCACCTGTTGCAAACGTTCTGCCACTTGTTGCCGCGCCCAGTAAACATCTGTGTTATCATCAAATACAATCGTAACCAATGACAAACCAAACCTGGAAAAACTGCGAATTTGTTTTAATCCCGGAATGTTGTTGTTGGCCTGCTCTACCGGGAAAGTAACCAGCCTTTCTATATCCGTAGCACCAAATGATGGTGCGATGGTAATTACCTGCACCTGGTTATCTGTTATGTCAGGAACCGCGTCAATTGGCAGTTTGGTGAATTGATAACTTCCGTAAGCAATCAATCCGAAAATAAAAAGCCCGACGATGAGTTTGTTTTTTATGGAGAATTCTATGATTTTATTAAGCATTATTTCTAGTAATCATTTTTTTAATGAAAAATAAATTCCATACCAACAAACATTTTTGTTGGAGTATGACTTTATTAAAATATGATTAGCAAATTCTTGGCGGCTGCCAGATGTTAGAAAGGAATGTAGGTTGTAGAAATGTTGCTTGTGTTTTGAAATGTTGATTTTGTATAAACTGAACAGGTTTTGTAATAACCACCTTTTGAGAAGGCAAATAAACATTTATAATAGATGCCACACAATTATCGTGGGTTTTAAATGGCAGTTTCATGTCTTTTGCATAATCTGCATCGTGTACGTCACCCATCGCATAATGCATATATAAAAACTGGTAAAGCGTGATGTTTTTGTTTTCGTGCCTGTGCTCTATGAAATGTTCTACCAACAAAGGCATCTTAAGCAACTGTGAAAATTCAGTTGTTGAGAACAAATAGATAACGAAGAACGATATGGCGAACAGTTTTTTCAATGTTTCAAAAATAGCCCCAAAAATTGAAGTTATGCATGATAGTGGTCATACAAAACTGAAATTGATGTCAGCTCACATCGTTCTGATACAGGTTTGACTTATTCTTAACAAACTAAAAAAAAAGTTGGTATCTATTTAGGCTTCACCAGACTATCCGCAGGGTATTTCCCTTCCATTTCTTTCTGCGCATTGGCGGCCCAGTTTATCAAAGTTGATTTCTGGTCGGCACTCAATACGGCGTCACGATGTATTAGTGTGTATGAGAACAGCGGCATATCACCATCCTTTATTTGTTTCTGAATTTCCTTAAATTTTTTATAGCGCCGGTAAGCAGGGTAGGTAGCAAATATTGAAAAGTTCACTTCCTTTTTTCCCTCCAAAATGTGATTATTAAGAAACCAGGCTACCGGCTGAATGTTTTCATACCAGGGATACCGCGTGGTATTGCTATGGCAATCGTAGCAGGAAACTTTCAGCATTTGCTGCACATCGTCAGGCACTTGCTGTGCTGCTGTAATTTGATTGGCGGCAATTTCTTCACCTTGGTTTTTTGCGGGCCTTATAAATTGAATTATGATAAAAGCAATTAATAAAACAATTAATACGATCCTTATTACTCTTTTCATGTATTTATCTTTTATTGTTTTTATTATCGCATGGCATACACCTTCTAACCATGTTTAGTTGATTTGAACATTTTTAATGGCTATTTGATGAGAGTTATTTTACTCAAAATATAGTTTAATTTCTATTTGTCATTTTTTCTACTAACAATGGATAAAAATCTTACGTGAAATTTCTAAATATGCAAAGATTATATTTTTCCCAATATATGGTAGTGATCATTGTCATTATAATAAGTGATTGTCGTCATGTCGCACGATATTCAAGTGTTGAAGTTTAGGAAAAACAATTATATCAATGCTGTTTTATACTCTCATCTAATTTTAAGCGTTAGTCATAAATAGATGATTACAGTCATGAAAATTACTAACGAATATCAATTTTTGCTTTGTAAGCTGGAATTAGATTTGAGTATTAAAAATTATTAAATTAAAAAATCATGAAAAATATTCTTGTTCCGATCGACTTTTCAACAACATCGCATAATGCCGGAAAGTATGCCGCTTCAATGGCAGAAATATTTAATGCCAAAGTGACTTTTTTTAACGTTGTTCCTGACACGTTGATCATAGATGAAGAAGCTGATGAAGAACGTATTGCCATGCATCAGGAAAAGATTTCAGGAAATAAGAACCTGATGGCGAAAGAAATTAAGAGGCTTACTAAAAATAAAAAAGTTTTATTGGAGAGCTACGTTTATGAAGGTTCCCCGTGCAATGTTATTCTGAATATGGCAAAAGAAAACAATCCGGATATTATTATCATGGGGATGAAAGGGAAAGGACAAAGTAATTCTGTTTTTGGCAGCACTGTTACCTCTGTTGTTCGGAAATCATCTATTCCCGTTTTGATAATTCCCGAAATGGCAGATTATCTGCCTATTGACACAATCACCCTGGCAACGGATTTTGATACGGATACATATGCCGCGTGTTATGCTTTATTGATGAAAATCGCAAAAAAATATAATTCTTTTATCCAGGTACTTAATGTGCAAAAGAAAGAGAAGCAGATGAACGATAGTGAGTTTATCGGTAAAATGGATACCCAATATTCACTAGCAGGTTTAAAACACAGCTTTAACATTGTTGAGGATACAAGCGTGATTGAAGGGATCAATAAATTCATCGAAGAAAAGCCTTGTGATATGTTGGCAATGATGGCTCATAAGCACTCTTTTACTGAAAGATTATTCGGCAAAGTTTATACTAAAGAGATGAGTTATGCAACAGTGGTGCCGCTGCTGGTGTTGCAGAACAAATAAATAGGCATCCTTAGATATTCGTTGCTTTTAGTGTGCTTCGTTTTAATTCCGCTATGCTTCCAATTGCTTAAAAGAAATCTATAACCAAAGTTTTTAGAAGAGAAAAGCATTATCATTTCGTGGATTTATATTACTATTTACCAGGCGACGATCGGCAGCGTTCATTGATTCATTTTCTATTAATACAATGCCACCGTAATCTTTCAACAGGCCTGTTTTTACAATTTCGATGTGGTTGCCTCTCGATAAAAACCTTTCTGAATTCCTCATCCAAATTTCACG
>Ga0207933_1001309_pt1 | contig 19599 bp, 21 predicted proteins | sample NGESurdeep092012_4_FD_184488 | JGI IMG/M metagenome (GOLD analysis project Ga0207933, IMG submission 184488) | Arctic peat soil microbial communities from Barrow, Alaska - NGEE Surface sample F53-3 deep-092012 (SPAdes) | ecosystem: Environmental > Terrestrial > Soil > Wetlands > Peat ...
ATAAGGCCACGCGCTGTACGGCCTCCTAGTCGCTTAAAAGGGTCGTCCAAATCAAAACGGTCTAGCGAAATCAGTCGCCTCAAGGACTGCTCTGAATAATTCAACAGCCTCCTAGGGCGCCGGCGTAGGCGCCGGCGAATTGCGCGATCCAGTACGACAGGGCGTCGCTCAACGTCACGCGTCGCGCGATCAGCGCGCCTAGCGTCACCGCCGGATTGACGTGGCACCCCGAAATCGGTCCGATGGCGTACGCCAGGCCCAACAGCACCAGTCCGAAGGTCAGCGCCGTTGCGACGACCCCGGCCGCCACGCTGCCGCCGTCGAACTTGAAACCGAACATCAGCGTGGCGACGCCGACGGCAAAAAACACCAGCACCGCCGTTCCGAACAACTCCGCCAAGAATCTGCGTCCCATGTGCGACTCCTTTGTCGATGACACCTTTTATTATGCAAGAAAGGACCTCGACAACTGGTGATACGGGCGAGGACGTCCCGACGGAACAACACCACCGAGTGCGGCTCATTCAGCCGGGGTAAATCGATCGAGCGCGACGCCACAAACGCGTCGGATTGGCGCGCTTCGAGCGGCTCGAATCGTCGCGTTGACGTTCCCTCGAAAATATTTCAGCGCGGCCAGGAGAATAGATAGACTCTCACGTTGTATCTCAAATATGATTAGCCAGTTAGCCCCTAATCTCAAAAACGAATTAGCGCCCTAACATCTCACCAGGACGTTGAAGGAACCCCCCATGACCGATAACGCGTTGACGAAGCGTAAAGCGCCGACGAGAAAACCCACCGCGAAGAAGGTTGATGGAGGGCAACTCACCAAGTACTACCGCGACATGATGCTGATCCGCCGATTCGAAGAACGCGCCGCCCGCGCCTACACCGAGGCACTCATCGGCGGCTACTGCCACCTCAACCTCGGCGAGGAAGCGGCGGTCGTTGGGCTGATGTCCGCCCTGCGTGACGATGACTACCTGTTCACGAACTACCGCGAGCACGGCTACGCCCTACTGCGTGGCATCGACCCCAATCGCGTGATGGCCGAACTCTACGGTCGCGTCGACGGCGTGTCCAAGGGCTGGGGCGGCTCGATGCACATGTTCGACATGGCCCACCGGCTGCTGGGTGGCTACGGCATCGTGGGCGGACAACTTCCCCTCGCCACGGGTGCGGCCCTCGCCATCAATTATCGCGGTCTCGACGAAGTGGTGATGTGCACGATGGGTGACGGCACCGCCAACATCGGGGCGTTTCACGAATCGCTCAATATCGCGGCACTCTGGGACCTGCCCATTGTCTTCGTGGTCATCAACAACGGACTCGGAATGGGTACTACCGTCGCCAAGGCGTCCGCCGAACCCGAGATCTACAAGCGCGCCAGCGCCTATGCCATGGCGTCAGAGCGAGTCGACGGGCTCGATCCCGTACTCGTCGCCGACGCCGCCACGCGCGCCGTCGCATCGGCGCGCGTGGGCAAGCCGTTCCTCCTCGAAGTCGTGAGCGAACGACTGCGGGGCCACTCCGTCGTGGACCCAGCCAAGTATCGCTCGGCCGAAGAAGTGGCTCACCTCGCCCAGTTCGATCCGGTCCCGGCGCTCGCCGCACGCTTGGTAAAAGAGAAGATCCTTACCACGGCCGAAGTCCACAAGATCGATGAGGACGAGACCGCGCGCGCCGACGCAGCCGACGCCTTCGCCAAATCGAGTGCCCAGCCCGACGTCTCCACGCTCTTCGACTACAACTACGCCACTCCGGTGGCTAACGACTCTCGTCGCCTGCCGGGCGAACCCCTCTTCGCCGCCGCCGCCCGACCGTCCACGGAGGCCTCGCGATGACAATAAAGACGTACCGACAAGCGTTACACGACACCCTGCGCTCCGAAATGCTGCGCGACGAGGACGTGTTCTTGATGGGTGAGGAGATCGGCGTATTCGAAGGCTCCTACAAGATCACCGCGGGACTGTTAGCCGAATTCGGGGACAAGCGCGTGCGCGACACACCCATCGCCGAGGAAGGCTTCACCGGCGCCGCCATTGGCGCCGCGATGCTCGGACTTCGTCCCGTCGTGGAGATCATGACCATCAACTTCTCATTGTTGGCCCTCGACCAGATTGTGAATCACGCCGCCAAGATCTACGGCATGTTCGGTGGTCAGGCCAAGGTGCCCCTGGTGATTCGCACCCCCGGAGGCGGCGGTCAGCAGCTCGGGGCCACGCACTCACAAAACATCGAGCTCTACTACGCCTTCGTGCCGGGTATGAAGGTGGTCGCTCCCAGCACCCCGGCCGATGCGAAGGCGCTGTTGCTCGCGGCCATCCGCGACGACGACCCGGTGTTGTTCCTCGAGAACTTGGCGCTGTACAACACCAAGGGTGACGTCCCCGATCACGACACCCCGGCGGAGATCGGCAGGGCCAAAATCACCCGCGAAGGACACGACCTGACGCTGATTGGATACTCACGCATGGCCTACATCGCCTCGAACGTCGCGGACGCCTTGGCGGAGTCCGAGGGTCTCGACATCGAAGTCATCGACTTGATGAGCTTGCGTCCCCTCGACCGAGAGACCCTGATCACCTCCGTGAAAAAGACACACGCGGCGGTCGTTCTCGAAGACGACTGGCTGACCTACGGCATCGGCGCCGAAATCGCCGCCACGATCTCCGACGGCGCCTTTGACTACCTCGACGCCCCCGTGCGACGCGTCGCCATGGCCGAAGTTCCCATGCCCTATTCCAAGGTTCTCGAGTCGGCGGCCTTCCCGACCAACGATGATGTAATCAACGCAATATTCCAGACGCTCGAGGCTGTCGGTCGACGCCTGAAAAAGGTTGGTCAAAGCCATGATTGAAATTAAGATGCCCCGCCTCTCGGACACGATGGAAGAGGGTGCGATCGCCTCGTGGCACAAACACCCCGGTGATCGCGTCGAGATTGGTGACGTCCTCGTCGAAATCGAGACTGATAAGGCCACGATGGACTACGAAGCCTACGAAGCGGGAACCCTCAGCGAGATTCTGGTGACCGAAGGTGCCACCGTGACCATTGGTACGCCCATCGCGTTGCTCGACAACGGAGAATCCGAGTCTCCCGCAGCCAAGACGCCCGCCGCGTCCGCCGGTACGGCCGCTCCGGCACCCGCAGCCGCCGTACCGGCGGACGCGCCGAAACCCGTCACTACCTCGGTGGCCGAGACCGCGCCTCCGGTCGCCGCGACGATTCCCGCTCACGTGCCGCTGGACCGTCTTCGCGAACCCGCACACAGCGGCGGTGACGGTCGCTTCGCCTCGCCTCTCGTACGTCGGCTCGCGCGCGAACACAACCTTGACCTGACCCGAGTCAAGGGATCGGGTCCCGGTGGTCGCATCATTCGCGCCGATCTGAATGGACTGCTCGCCGAGGCTCCCGCCGCCGCGCTGCACCGGAGCGCCCCCCGGGCCCCGGTCAGCACCGGACCCATCGTCGACGAAAAGCGTGCGTCCCAAGAAATGACGATCTCCAAGGTTCGTCGCGTGATCGCTCGACGCCTCAGTGAGAGTTCGCGCACTATCCCCCACTTCTACGTGACGTCGGTTGCCGACGCCCACGTCTTGATGCAAATGCGAGCCGACTTAAACGAGCAGGCCGACGCCAAGGGTCTCGCCAAGGTCAGCGTCAACGACCTCATCATTCGCGCCACCGCGCTCGCGCTGCGCGAACACCCCGACGTCAACTCCTCGTACGTCAGTGACGAGAGCAACGTGACTCTGGTGCACAATCGGATCAATATCGGTGTTGCCGTCGCCTCCAAGCATGGTTTGGTCGTTCCCGTGATCTTCGACGCCGACTTGAAGACGGTGAACGAGTTGGGTGTCGAGGCCAAGGCGCTCGCCGAACTTGCCAACGGTAAGGGCCTCAGCCTCGAACAAATGAGTGGGGGAACCTTCACCGTCTCCAACCTCGGCATGTTCGGAGTGGAAGAGTTCACGGCGATCATCAATCCTCCAGAAGGTGCGATCCTCGCCGTCGGTGCCACCACTCTCGAACCCACGGTATGGGGCGACGTCGTGGTCCCGCGCTATCGCGTGCGCTTCACTCTCTCCGCGGACCATCGCATCATCGACGGAGCCCTGGCCGCCCAGTTCTTGCGCACCTTGACGGGACTCATCGAACACCCGTGGAGAATTGTCGCCGTCGAGGACTGAGCTGACGTCAGCTCATCATCGAACGTCCACTACATCACTACCGTCACCGCATCGCCCGGGTGAATCACTCCGGACCGGAGGACCCGCGCGCGCACACCCACTTCATTTGCGTGGGCCCGGTTAACGTGGCGAAGAATATCGAGTTCGCGCTCCAGATCACGGGGCTGGGGACGCGTCGTCATCACGCAACGCGAACACCCTTTTTGAATCTCGATTTGAACGTCGCCCAACTCCACCCGTTGTCCCGGCCTCGCAAATACAGTGGAAACAACATCGGTATCTACGACAATGTTGGGACGAAATCGACGGACTTCCCAGTGCAGGTCTGGGCGTTCCGAACTCAAAAGCTCCAGATCTGCGCGCGTCAAGAGGTGCAGCGCACTTTCGTCGACGAAGGAACCTTCGACGCCCACCCAGCGAACTCGCGGCGAGTCGTCATCCTCGAAGTCCTCGGGACATTCGAAGGTGGCCGGACCAATGTCCGCCGCCTCCGCCAGGGCCACGCGATGACCTAACCAGTTCGTGAGGCCGTCGTCCAATCCGGCGCCCGGGCTCATCGTGTGGCCATCGGGCATCGTGACGCGCAGGCCTTCAGAGGTAAACGACGCGGTGGCTTGCAGAAGACGTCCTTCGCGTTTGGCGGAGATGACGGTTTCGGATTCGACGTCGAACACGCCGTAGCGACGATCTCCTCTCACGCCACGAGCATCAACGATCAGCTCGGCGCATTCTTCGCCCTGCATTGATTTCACCGGATATCGCCAGAGCGAGCCGACGCGCATTGAGTGAACGTCGCCTCCAGGAATCATGGCTAAATCCTAGTAACTCGCGATTTCGGACTCCACTTCCTGTCGCTGATATACGCGACCTCTAACGCGATTGGTGACGATCTCGCGCCCATGGCGAAATGCGCCTCCCCACAGAATGCACGAGGGCTAGGCCCAGCCCAACTCGTGCAGCCGAGGGTCGCTGATTCCGAAGTGGTGGGCGACCTCGTGAATCACGGTACGCCGTATTTGCTCCTTCACCTCGTCTTCGCTGTGGCACACCCGACAGATCGTCTGCTGGTACAACGTGATGCGATCGGGTAACACCGCGTTGTAGGTCATGGTGCCACGTCTCGTGAGGGGGATTCCCTCGTAGAGACCAAAGAGTGAACGTCCCTTGGCCTGGTCGTCGACCACGATGACCAGGTTTTCGATGTGAACCGCGAGTTCAGCCGGTAGCGAATCGAGAGCGTCACTCGCCAACTTCTCGAATCGATCGTTGGATATCTCGAACATCATCGCAGCGTAAGGGTCAGCACTCGATGCGACGGCACGTCGCGAACTAAATGCTTGCCGGCAGGCAAGTTCCTGATATGATGGATGGCAATGAGCAGGAAAATCGTGAGGGATCTGGTCCACGTCGACAACGAGATGATCGACCGGCTACGTACCGTTTTCACCCGCGGCCAACGCCAACTACGGCTCACCTACACCGACGAGACGTTGTCGCCCACCCAGCTTGAAGTACTCGGCATGGTCGTGCGACGCGGACCGTTGCGCCTGTCCGAGGTGGCCACCCTCGAGGGACTCAATCCCACCATGCTGTCGCGCATCGTGGCCAAACTAGAAGTCGCCCAGCTCGTCACGCGCACCACCGACGTGACGGACGGACGAGTCATTCACCTGGGGGCGACCGATCAGGGTGAAGAGTTACACGAGATGATCCGACGCCAGCGCAGTGAGGCATTGGCGTACGCACTCGAACAGCTGTCGACGAGTGAGAGAAAAACGCTCGCTGCGGCATTGCCGGTCCTCGAGTTACTGGTCGAGACTCTCAGGCTGCCCCCGCAATGAGCATGCAAGAAACCGCCCGGCGCACCTTCTCGTCACTGTCGAACGGGAACTATCGAAAGTTCTTCTTCGGCCAGACGACCTCTCTCGTCGGGACCTGGATGCAAACGACGGCCCAGTCGTGGCTCGTGTTGACCATCACCCACTCGCCCACCGACATCGGATGGGTTGTCGCCCTGCAGACGCTGCCAGTGCTGTTACTCGGGCCCTACGGAGGTGTCGTCGCCGACCGTGTCGATAAACGCCGTCTGATGATCGTGCTGCAGTCCTTCATGGGGATCCAGGCGGCAATACTGGCCGTCCTCACGCTGTTTCACATGGTGACGTTCCTCGACGTCTGCATTCTCGCGCTGGTCCTCGGGCTCAACAACAGCTTCGAAAACCCGTCGCGACAGGCATTCGTTCTCGAGATGGTCGGCTCCAAGGATTTACGCAACGCGGTCAGTTTGAACTCGACGATGAACAACGTGGCGCGCGCCGTCGGACCGGCCGTCGCGGGTGTGCTGATCGCCACGGTGGGAGAAGGTTGGTGCTTCGCCACCAATGCGTTGAGTTTCGTCGCCGTTGTCGGTTCGCTCGTCGCCATGGACCGCAGCTCGCTGAGCCCGTCCATTCCCACGCAACGGACCAAGGGTCAATTGACCGAGGGGTTTCGCTACGTGACCCGTACGCCAGAACTAGGTGTGCCACTGCTCATGATGGCCCTGGTGGGAATGCTGGCCTACGAATTCCAGGTCACGTTGCCGGTGTTCGCCGAGAACGTGTTTCATGGTAGTTCGGTCGCCTACGGAGGAATGACGGCGTCCATGGGTGTTGGCGCCGTCTGCGGTGGGCTCGTGACCGCCGCTCGCGGGCGCACAGGAATGAGGGCACTCATTCGCGCCGCCTTCGTCTTCGGTATCGTCGTCTCGTTCGCAGCACTCTCGCCCGTCCTCGCGGTGGCTTTCGCCGCGCTAGCGCTCGTGGGATACGCGAGCGTGTCGTTCCTGGCGATGGCCAACTCGACCTTGCAACTCAAGACTGATCCCCAGATGCGAGGTCGGGTGATGGCGTTGTGGGCGGTGGCCTTCATGGGATCGACACCCATTGGTGGTCCGGTGATCGGATGGATCACTAGTTTGTTCGGTGCGCGCATGGGCCTAGCCGTCGGTGCGTTGTCGTGCTTCGTCGCGGGACTGATCGGGATGTACGCGATTCGTCACCAACGCGCCAAGGGTCGCGTGCTCGAATAGTTACGCCCACGCGTCACTTCCACCTTCGCGCGAAGTGTCCCGCTGGATGCGACGAATTCCTTGGCGGCGTCTCTCCCGCGCGGGGCCAGTGTCCAAAATCTATATTGGGTGATGCGACGGTACGTCCGAGATGGTCAGAACGCCGGGCAAATGCGCCGTGGCGTTCAACCCGAGGTCACAATGGCCGGTCAGCGCCGCGAACGACCGACGGTCACGCGGGTCGTTAACACGTCATTTTCCCCTAAGGTCCTTGAGAGGAGTGACTTCACGAGTCCCTCGTCGGCGCTGACGAGTCCAAGAGTGACGAGGGGAATCAGCGGAGACTTGACGCGGGCGACGTGAGGCGGACGAAGGGAGAACGATGAAGGCGACCCAGGAATTGCACGACGCGGGTCAGAGTCTCTGGCTCGACAACATCACGCGAGGGATGCTCGACGCGGGGACGATCCAGGACTACATCGAGAAGTACGCCATCACTGGACTCACCTCCAACCCCTCGATTTTTGACAACGCGATCAAGACGGGCGACTACGACGAGTCGATTTCGGCGCTGTCGCGACAGGGGCTCACGGGCGAAGAGATTTTCTTCGAGTTGGCCATCGCCGACTTGCAACGTGCGGCGGACCTCTTTCGTCCCGTGCACCACGCCACCAACGGGGTCGACGGATGGGTATCGCTCGAAGTCTCGCCACTGCTCGCCTACGACACCGATAAAACGGTCGCCGCCGCTACGGACATCCATCGGCGAGCCGATCGCGCCAACCTCTTGGTCAAGATCCCCGGCACTCCCCAGGGCTTGGGCGCCATCGAGGAGTGCATCGCCGCGGGGATACCGGTCAACGTCACGCTGCTTTTTGACGTCGATCAGTATCTGGCCGCCGTGGACGCGTATCTGCGTGGGGTGGAGCGGCGCATCGCGGCTGGACTCAATCCGGCCGTCGCGAGCGTGGCCTCGATCTTCATCTCTCGTTGGGACGCCGCGGTCGCCGCGAGGGTTCCCGCCGACCTCGTCAACCAACTCGGTCTCGCGGTCGGTCGCGAGATATACCACGCGTATCGGTCGCTGATGAACTCCGATCGATTCCAGCGCGCCGCCAACAGTGGGGCGCGGGTCCAACGACTTTTGTGGGCGAGCACGAAGACGAAGGACCCGGCCGCACCCGATTCGCTCTACGTGCACGGCCTCGTCTCGCCGTTCACCATCAACACCATGCCCGACTCGACGCTGCTCGCGTTTCACGATCACGGCACCGTGGGAGAGTCACTGGCGTCGAGTGACGACGGTCTGGCGGAGCTGTTCGCGCGTTTCACGGCGGCGGGCGTCGACAAGGTCGCCCTCGCGCAGAAGTTGCAAGTGGACGGCGCTGCGTCGTTCACCAGTTCCTGGAACGAACTACTCTCTCACATCGAAGACTTGCTTCCGACCACCGAGGACGTCACGTGACCCCACCCCCCCTGCGACAACGAAGGGCCTTTCAAGACCTCGAACGTCATTTCGGCGACATCGGTGAGCGCCACCTGCGCGACTTCTTTGCCGACGACCCCACGCGGGGCACTCGTCTCAGCGAAGTCGTCGAGGGCATCTACTTCGATTACTCCAAGAACCGCGTCGACGAGCGGACCCTGGAACTGCTCATGGAACTAGCCGCCGAATCAGAACTCGCCCAGCGTCGTGACGCGATGTTCGCCGGCGACCACATCAACGTCTCCGAAGACCGTGCCGTCATGCACGTCGCCCTACGAGCACCCCGGGGTTCGTCACTCCTGGTCGACGGCGTGGACGTGACCAATGAAGTGCACGCGGTGCTCGAGCGCATGGCCCACTTCGCCGATGAAGTGCGTTCGGGGTCGTGGCGTGGCCACACGGGCAAGGTGATCAAGAACATCGTCAACATCGGGATCGGCGGTAGCGATCTCGGGCCCGTCATGGCCTACGAAGCTCTGCGTCATTATTCGCGCCGTGACCTCACGTTCCACTTCGTATCGAACGTCGACGCCACCGATCTCGTCGAGGCGCTGCACGGCCTCGCCGCCGACGAGACGCTCTTCGTCGTTTCGTCCAAGACGTTCGGGACCCTCGAGACCCTCACCAACGCACACTCGGCGCGCGACTGGCTCCGCAGCCAACTCGGTGACCATACGGCCGTCGCACGGCACTTCGTCGCCGTCTCGACCAACGCCGAGAAGGTGGCCGCCTTCGGTATCGACACCCAGAACATGTTCGGCTTCTGGGACTGGGTGGGTGGACGGTACTCCATGGATTCGGCCATCGGTCTCTCGACCATGCTCGCGATCGGACCCGAGAATTTCGCCGAACTACTGAGCGGTTTTCACGCCATCGACGAACATTTTCGCACCGCGCCGTTCGAGCACAACGTCCCGGTCCTCATGGGGATGCTCGCGGTGTGGAACCGTAACTTCCTCGGCTGCGAATCCGTCGGCGTCATGCCCTACGAGCAATACCTGAAGCGCCTGCCCGCGTACCTGCAGCAGCTCACTATGGAATCCAACGGCAAGCACGTCGCGCTGGACGGAACAACGCTGGACTACGCGACGGGACCCGTCTACTGGGGCGAACCCGGCACCAATGGCCAACACAGTTTTTATCAATTGCTGCACCAGGGCACCAGCATCGTACCGGTCGACCTCATCGGATTCGCCAAGAGCCTCAACCCCCTGGGCGAGCATCACGACATCTTGACGTCCAACGTCTTCGCCCAGGCCCAGGCACTGGCCTTTGGGCGCAGCGAAGACGAGGTGCGCGCACAAGGAACCCCCGAGCACGTCGTCGCGCACCGGGTAATGCTCGGTAATCGACCGACGAACGTGCTGTTGGCCGAAGTTCTCACCCCGCGCATACTGGGCAGCTTGATCGCGCTCTACGAGCACTCCGTCTTCGTCCAGGGCGCCATTTGGGGCGTGGACTCGTTCGACCAGTGGGGCGTGGAGTTGGGCAAGGAGCTCGCCGTCGCCATCTTCCCCGCGCTGTCGTCAACGAGCAAGCCTGATCTCGCCTACGACTCGTCGACGAACGCACTCGTGTCGCACTACCGCGCTCTGAAGAGAAGAGAGACGTCCGATGACGACCACTAATCCCATGCAACTCGCCATGGTCGGACTCGGACGCATGGGCGCGAACCTCGTTCAGCGCCTCGTTCGCGACGGGCACCGTTGCGTGGTGTACGACGTGAACGCGGCCGCGGTATCGGGTCTCGCCGGCGGCGCGATCAGCGCGGCCTCATCGTTAGAGGACCTCGTGCACCAACTCGATGCGCCACGCACCATCTGGCTCATGTTGCCCGCGGCCGTCACTCAAGGAGCGCTCGACGAACTGGTGCGCCATCTCTCGCCGGGCGACGTCGTCATCGACGGCGGTAATTCCTATTACAAGGACGACATCCTTCGAGCGGGCCAACTGAAGCCCCAGGGCATCCACTACGTCGACTGCGGCACCAGTGGCGGCGTGTGGGGTCTGGAGCGCGGTTACAGCTTGATGATCGGGGGCGAGACGGACGTCGTTGAGCGACTCGACCCCATCTTTCGCACGATCTCCCCCGGCCCGGACCGACGCTCCCCGTCTCCCAATCGAGATCCCTCGATCGGCACCGCCGCCGAGGGGTACCTGCACTGTGGCCCTAATGGTGCGGGTCACTTCGTCAAGATGGTGCACAACGGCGTGGAGTACGGAATGATGGCCTCCATCGCCGAGGGTCTGAGCATCATCAAACACGCCAACGTGGGCACTCTGACTCAAGTGGCCGACGCCGAGACGACGCCGTTACGCGATCCCGAGAACTACGCCTACGAGATCAACGTCGCCGAGGTCGCCGAAGTGTGGCGTCACGGATCGGTGGTCAGTTCGTGGCTGATGGATTTGACCGCCGACGCCCTCGCGCGGTCGCCAGAGCTCAGTGACTTCTCGGGCCGCGTATCGGACTCCGGCGAGGGTCGTTGGACCGTCGAAGCGGCGATCGAGGAATCGGTGCCGGCGCCGGTCATCAGCGCCGCGCTGTGGCAGCGGTACGAATCACGCGGTCTCGGCGACTTCACCGCCAAGGTCCTCTCGGCGATGCGCTCAGAATTCGGCGGCCACGTGGAAAAGGAGTCCTAATGCGACACGACGTCACTGAGATTTCCGACGTCACCGAACTCGCGCGCGCGGGCGCCACGTTGATTGCCGAGCGAGCTCGCCACGCGGTGGAAGAGCGCGGTCACTTCACCATGGCAGTCAGCGGCGGACACAATCCGTGGACGATGTTTCGCGACCTGGCCTCGTGCGACATGCCCTGGGAGCAAACGGTCTTCTTCCAGGTTGACGAGCGCGTGGCACCGCGCGGCGACGAGGACCGTAACTTGACGCACCTGATGGAGAGTTTCAGTGACGTTCGCGCGACGGTCGTGGCCATGCGAGTCGAAGACGACGACCTCGACGCTGCGGCGGCCGACTACCAGAGTCGTTTGCCTGAGCGCTTTGACCTCATCCACCTCGGTCTCGGACCCGACGGCCACACCGCCTCGCTTGTCGCGGACGACCCCGTGCTCGACGTCACGGATCGATTGGTCGCGGTGACCCGGCCGTATCAAGGTCGTCAGCGTATGACCCTGACCTACCCCGCCCTGGCGCTCTGTGACCAGATTCTGTGGCTGATCACGGGAGAAAGCGCACGCACGCCACTGACGGCGCTACTCGCGGGCGACGACACCATTCCCGCGGGACGAGTGACGGCCCCGCACTCCCTCGTCATGACCGATCTGTCGATCAAGTAGTTAATGGGCGCGGACCACGAGAAGCAGTTGGCCGCATGCGCCGGTGCCGACTTGGTCAAGCCCGGGATGCGTGTCGGTCTGGGCACCGGATCCACCGTCGCGTACCTCTTGGCCGAGCTCGCCCGACGTCGGGTGGCGGCGACGTACGTGGCGACGTCGCCCCACACCGCTCGCGCCGCCGGTGCGCTGGGCATTGTCGTCGAGCCCCTCGACGTGTTTGACCGGCTCGATCTGGCGATCGACGGTGCCGACCAGGTGAGCGCCGACGGGTGGCTGATCAAGGGGGGCGGAGGGGCCCATACCCGCGAAAAGATCGTGGCCGCCAGCGCTGATTGTTTCGTCGTCATCGTCGACACCACCAAGTTGGTGTCGACCTTGTCGGCCCCCGTCCCCCTCGAGTTGGTCGCCTTCGGTTTTGCGGCCACCTTGGACCACATTGGTTCGACGGTGCTGCGCGACGCGCCCGCGAGTCCCGACGGCGGCGTGATCGCCGACTATTTTGGCAGCGTCGCTGACCCGAGTGCCCTAGCCGCACGGCTCTCGAGCGTCCCGGGCGTCATCGAGCACGGCCTCTTTCCCCCGTCCCTGGTGAGCGAGGTCATCGTGGGACGAGGCGACAACATTCATCGCGTTACCATTGGAGGTATTGAGTGAGCTCTCCAACCATCCACGAGGAGTTCGACGTCCCGGACAACCACGTGTTCGTCCTCTTCGGTTCCACCGGCGACCTCGCCAAACGCAAGATTCTCCCGGGACTCTTCCACCTGGCGTCGGTGGGTCTCATGCCCGAGCGTTACCGCATCGTCGGCTCGTCACGAATGTCGTCGGCCATGTCCGACGAGGATTTTCGTGACTACGCCAAGAAGGCGATCCTCGAGTTCGGTTCCAACGCGCCCGAGGGCGACGTCTGGGAGCAGTTCCAAGAGTCTCTCTCCTTCACCGGCGCGGACATTGCGGATCCCGCCGCCTTCGCGCGCGCGGTCCACCAAGTCGAACGAGAGATCGGCGGGAACGTTCGTCGCCTCTTTCACCTCGCCGTCCCTCCCGCCGCCGCCTTGGAACTCATTTCTCTGTTGGACCAAGCAGAACTCAACCAAGAGTCGCGCATCATCTTCGAAAAACCTTTCGGCGTCGACCTCGCCTCGGCGCGGGAACTGAACCGAGTCATTAAGGCCAGTTTCGACGAGGTGCAAGTCTTTCGTATCGACCATTTCCTCGGCAAGGAGTCGATCGACAATATTCTGGCGCTGCGCTTCGCCAATCGAATGTTCGAGCCCCTATGGAATCGCGATCACGTGTGCTTCGTCCAGATCGACGTACCCGAGACCCTGACGATTGAAGGTCGCGGCTCGTTTTATGAAGAGACCGGCGCGTTTCGCGACATGGTGGTCAGCCACCTCTTCCAGGTACTGGGCTTCTTGGCCATGGAACAACCCACCTCCTTCGAGGCCGGTCCGCTACGCGACGAGGTGCACAAGGTCTTTCAGACGCTGACTCCCATCGACCCGGAGAGCGCGATTCGCGGACAGTACGAGGGGTACCTCCAAGAAGAGGGCGTCGCACCCGACTCGACGACCGAGACGTTCGTCGCGGTTCGCGCCGAAGTGGAAAATACCCGCTGGAAGGGCGTGCCCTTCTATCTTCGAACGGGTAAGGCCTTGGCGCAAAGCCGCCAAGTCATCACGATTGGCTTTGACGAGCCCGTCATGCGCCTGTTCCCGGCGGGACCCAAGACGCCGCGGTGGCGCGGCAACAAGTTGACCGTCGACTTCGCCGATCCGGGTTCGATCCACGCGCATTTTTTGACCAAGGAGCCCGGACCACGTATGCAGTTGGAGTCGGCGCAGATGCACTTTCACTACCGCGACTCGTACGCCGAGGCGCGGCACCTCGAGGCCTACGAGCACTTGATTCTCGAGGCGATGTTAGGGAATCGGTCCCTTTTTACTCGTTCCGACGGTATCGAACGGCTGTGGGAAGTCGCCACTCCGATGCTCGAGAACCCATCACCCATCGAGACCTACGCCAAGGGTTCGTGGGGACCCGAATCGATCCACGCCCTCATCGCCCCCAACCAGTGGTGCCTACCGCACTAGAAATAGTCACTCACCGGTCGTTGTGAGGGTACTTAACACCGGCGAAGTCGACAGCGCTCGACGAGAGGTCAGCGCATGTCCGGTGAGGGTCCCACGACGGGGGTGACGTCGCGCATGATGTCCTCAATACGCGCGAGCGCGCCGGCGTCGAGCACGAGATCGGCGACAGCCAGTGACTCCTGCACGTGCGCCACGTTACGCGTGCCAACGATCGCGACGTCAACGGCGGGATTCGCGAGGGTCCACGCCACGGCCAGTTGACCCACGGTGACGCCGACGTCCTCGCGCGCGTACCGCGCCAACTCGTCGATTCGCTCAAGGTTGTGCTCAAACACGCTACCTTGAAAGTCCGGACTCGTCGCACGCCAGTCGCCCGAGGCGAATCGCGTGCCACGTCCGATTCCCCCGCCCAAAAGGCCGTGAGCGAGAGGACCATAGATCAAGACGCCAATTCCGTGTGTCGCCGTGTACGGCAAAACTGCGGCCTCGATGTGGCGATGCAACAGGTGGTACGGGGGTTGCAACGTCTCCACCGCGAGGGTCGCGCTGAAGGCGTCCATCTGCTCGGTGTCAAAATTTGACACACCCACGTGGCGGATCTTGCCCGCGCTCACCAGTTTGGCCAGCGTCTCGGCAGTCTCTTTGAACGGGGTCCGCGAATCCGGCCAATGCACCTGGTACAAATCGATGTAGTCGGTGTCGAGGGCGCGCAGACTGGAATCAACCCCTTCGACGATCCACGACGCGCTCGCGTCGCGAACAACTCCTCCGGCCACCGGTCGTAGACCGCCCTTGGTCGCGATCACGAGTTCCTCGCGAGCACGACCCTTGAGTGCCGTCGCCAGCAACGCCTCGGACGCGCCAAAGCCGTAGGCCTGAGCAGTGTCGAAGAACGTGACGCCCTGGTCGGCGGCGTGGCGAATCGCGGTCACGGCAGCGTCGGTGTCCGTCGCGCCCCAATCACCCCCGAGCTGCCAAGTTCCAAAGGCAATTCGCGAGACCGTGAGGTCGGATTTTCCTAATGTGATGTATTTCATCTCTGCCTCCTTATTTAGGCGTTGCGGGTGTTGACGACCGGTGCGGCAGTGCGAGCAGAAATCGGTGACGCCGCTGCGCGGCGCAACGCGAACAACACCGCGAGAGCGCCACTGAAGGCGATAGCACTGGTCACCCACATCGCGAGTCGGTCTCCTGCGACGGTCGTCGTTCCCGACGTCGCGTGCGAACCTTCGGCGAGTGCGACCAGGACGGCCACCCCGAGGGCCGCACCGATTTGGCGCGTCGTGTTAATGACCCCTCCGACCAGACCCTGGTCAGAATTCGCCATACTCGTGGACGCCAGGATCGTCGAGCCGACGACGGTACCCACCGTTCCAAAGCCAATGGGCAGAACCGCGAGGAGTGCAATTCCGTAATGTCCCTGCGACGGCAGTGCGGACATCAGGAGGAATCCGACACCGGCCGACAGTGAGGACGCCACCAGAAGTCGCCGCAGACCAATCCGGCGCACCGTGCGCGCACCGAACATCCCGGTGACGAATCCGACCACGCCCTGGGGTGCGATGACGAGACCCGACACTAGGGGTGAGTCGTGCAACGTCTGTTGGAGGTAGAGCGAGAGCACGACCAGTTCACCGGCCGACCACGCACCCATAAGTAGTGAGAGATAGCCCGACGTGACGAGATTACGTCGTCCCAGTAGGTGAAGATCGACCAGCGGGTGGCGGTGGGTTCGCTCGACCACGACGAAACTGACGAGGCTGAAGACCACGAGCAGTAGAGCACCGATGACGAGCGGGTGCGCCCACCCGAGCACCGTGCCCTCGGACACCGCGTACACCAGCGCGGCCACCGCGAGGGTGACGAGGGCGGCGCCCGCCAGGTCGAGGTGAACAAATCGACCACGTTCGCGGTCATCGACGAAAAATCGAGTGGCGAGGATCGCGGCGATGACCCCGACGGGAACGTTTACTAAGAAAATCGACGCCCAGCCCATGAATTCAACGAAGACTCCGCCGAGGACTTGGCCCGCGACGAAGCCGATGGACGCCGTCGCGCCGTAGAGTCCGAGTGCTCGTGAACGCGCCGCTCCCTCACCAATGTTGGAGGTGATGAGAGCGAGCGACGCCGGAGCCACGAGTGCCGCACCGACACCTTGAACAGCCCGCGAGCCAATCAGCATCGCGGCGTCGGTGCTGCGCCCTGCCGCCAACGACGCCGCAGCGAAGAGAAGCAGACCGCTAATGAACATTCGTCGGCGTCCGAAGAGGTCGGCGAGTCGTCCCCCCAGGATCAACAAGCCACTGAAGCTGATGGCGTAGGCCGTCACGACCCACTGCACGGAGTCGCCAGAGAAATGCAGAACGTGGTGAATGGTGGGTAGGGCCACGTTCACGATGCTGAAGTCGAGGACCACCATGAACGAGGCCACCAAGACGAGAGCCAGGGCCCGCGACGACAGTCCTTCTATCGGTCGTCCTTCACCATGCTCGGCCACCGCGACCGGCGTTTCCTTGCCTGTCACCAGGGTCGGGGCGCCGTGGGCGCGTCCTCGCAAGGGGCGTGCGTGGCGACGGATCCCGGCGCGATCAAATCCTACATTGCTCATGTTCGACACTTTCTTAATTACGTTACGATACGTATCGTATCTGGAATATGGAGTAACGTGACCGTGATGGAAGAAATTCAAACTTCGACGGTCCGGGGGCGCGGACGACCCCGCAGCGACGAGTCCCAACGTGCCATCTTGGACGCCACACGGGCCCTCCTCGAGGAACGCGGTTTAGCCGATCTCACCATCGAGGACGTGGCCCAGCGCGCCGGCGTGGGAAAGACGACTATCTATCGACGATGGCCGACCAAGGGAACGCTCGCCTTCGAAGCGTTCGCCGCCGACTTCCTCTCGCGGCAACCTTTGCCCGACACCGGCAGTCTGCGTGGCGATTTCTACGCCGCCCTGATGTCGTGGATCCGAGCCGTGAAGGGCACGTCCACGGGACGTACCCTGGTGGGTCTCATCGCCGAAGTGCAACGCGACCTCGAACTCGCCGATATTTGGAAGGAAAAATTCGTCAAGCCCGTTCGAGCTCAACATCACCTGATGATCGAGCGAGCCGTCGAGCGCGGCGAGGTGGACGAGACGATCGACACCGACATCATCGTCGATCTATTATTCGCTCCCGCTTACCACCGACTCCTCCAGACCCATCTCACGATGAACACTCGTTTTGCGCACGCCTTGGTGGACGCAGTCCTCAATGGCGTATCGTCGCGCGGCGCCGAGCGCTAACAGTTACCGGCCACAAGCGCGGCCCCGATTGGCCACTACTCCAACTGCGACACCGCAGGGCCACGCTGGCGCATCGTAATCATGGAAATCGCCGCCAGCCCGACGGTGACACCGATTGCTTGGCTGAACGTCAACGATTGACCGAGAACAGGGATCGCTACCACCGCCGCGACGAGAGGGGTTAGGCGACTGAGGGCCGACGATATCGAAGCGTCAACGTATCGGTGAGCCCAATTCATCACGAGGTGTCCACCTCCGGGCACCACGACCAGTAGAGATATCCAGAGCCAGTCGCCAACTTCCACTCGAGCGAGCGATTGGCCCGACAACAGAACGATGGGGTGACGGCGAGCGCGGCCATAATGGTAACTCCCGTGGTCTACTCCACTGCCCCGTGCTCTTCGCGAGCACGCTGAGATACCAGCCAATAGCCGGAGAAGCTCACGAGCGAACCCACTGCCATCAGGTCACCCGCCAGCTTGTGGTGACCGGTCGTCCCGGGACCGATCACCGCGACCGTGACACCGACCGCGGCGAGAAGAATCCACACGACATCGCGACGGCCGAGGCGCTCACCGAAGAAGCGTGGTGCCGCCAGCATGACGAGCGCGGGTTGGGAAGCACCGATCACCGTCACGTCAATAATGCTGGTCAGTTTGACCGCGCTATAGAACAACGCCATATCGCCGACGAGCAGAATTGCCCCGAGCCAGGTCACTCGAAACAGGGTCCGAGACAATCATCGGCCCGTCGCGTACACCACCACGCAAAACAACGCAGCACCGAGCCAGAGCCGGTAAAAGGTCAGCACCAACCCCGGGGCGAACGTCAATGCTGCGAAGATACTTCCGAATCCCCACAGCACGGCCGCCATCGCCGAGGCACCGAGATCAATAGACCGATGATCATCACCGGAACCAATGTCTCGCCGACTCATATTCAACGCCCTCGTTCAATCAAAACTCCACGACCCAGTTAGGTCCACTGGTCGTATCGAAGGACAGTCGCACGGCGCGTTTGCGAGATTCACGACGCGTCGCAACTGCGACGCGTCGCCGTGCGTCGAATCATCCAGTCCTTCGCCATCGAGGAGACGGCTGCATTCTCGATGCATCGTAGGGACGGCAACGCTCGACCCGGAAGCCAGTGGGTGAAGCTATCGCAATGTCCACGCCCCGAGCACTCACGTTCGTCAAGTTCTCGTTTCACGTTGGACGCCCAATGGTAATCTCGAACTCCTACGTTGGTCTCGTGGCGGCACCAATCCAACACGGATTAAGGAATCGTAATGTGGCGACGAGAGGTGCCCATCGGCATTTAGCAGACGAGGCGGTTCCCCAATGACCGAGGTCCTTTCGTTCCCCGCTGTCTGGTTGCGCGACAATTGCTCGTGCCCCCAGTGTCGCGATCCACGAACTCACCAAAAACTCCTTCACGTCACCGATCTGCCCGAAGAACTTTCGGTGACCGACGTCGAGTTCTGTGACGATGAAGTCGCCGTCACGTTCACGCCCGGTGGGCATCGTGGCATCTTCTCGCACGAATGGCTCACGAACCAGTCGCTCTTTGGCGACGGTCGCGAACGCGCCACGCGTGACCGATTGCTTTGGCGCGCCGCTGATGTCGCACCAACCGCGCAACACGCCCAGTGGTCCACCTACTGCGATGACGATCATGTGCGTCTCGAAGTGCTTCGCGGTATCCACCAATTTGGTTTTGCGATACTCCACGGTACGCCGGCCGAGGAACGCGCCGTGCTGATGGTGGCACGCACCTTTGGCTTCGTGCGCGAGACCAACTACGGTGAACTCTTCGACGTTCGCGTCGAGACGAGCCCGAACAATCTCGCCTTCACCAGTGTCGCCATCTCTCCGCACACCGACAATCCGTACCGCGACCCGGTTCCGACGATGCAGTTACTGCACTGCCTCAGCAACGACGTCGACGGCGGTGAGTCGGGGTTGGTCGACGGTTTCCAGGCGGCCACGATACTGCGCAACGACTCCCCGCACTTCTTCGAGGTCCTGACGAGGACGCCAGTAATTTTCGCCTGGGGTAATGCGCATAACGACCTGCGCGCGGAACGGCCCATCATTGAGCTCGATCCGCTCGGAGAAGTACGCTCCGTCCGCTTCAACAATCGATCCCGGCAGGCAATGCGAGGAGACGGCGAAGATATCATCG
>Ga0207933_1001310_pt1 | contig 19593 bp, 17 predicted proteins | sample NGESurdeep092012_4_FD_184488 | JGI IMG/M metagenome (GOLD analysis project Ga0207933, IMG submission 184488) | Arctic peat soil microbial communities from Barrow, Alaska - NGEE Surface sample F53-3 deep-092012 (SPAdes) | ecosystem: Environmental > Terrestrial > Soil > Wetlands > Peat ...
CGATATTGGGCGGCAATTAGGCGATATGTCATTAGTGGTAGGAAGCATCATTGTTATCATGGTGATTGGTGTCACTATCGAAAAACTCTTATTTAGTCCGATTCGTAAGCACGCTTACAAGAATCGTGGTTTAGCGATTTAATTGAAGTCAAATTATTTTATTGCCATTGAGTCGCAACTACTAGATGCTCGTAATAAATTGACCTGATCCCTCATGCCCTTAATACTTCAGCCTTCACTTGCATCCATTGAAGGAGATTCCTTGAGTACCTCACCAGAAACTGAGCCACTTGATCCAGCTACGGTATTAAAGCCGGGGAATGGTCGCTGGGCCCTTGGTGAGACCGAACCTCTCAATCCAAATGAGGTCTTCAAGTTAGAAGATGACGGATTGAATGTTCGTGCTCGAGTCGAAAATGAATATTCAAAAACTGGCTTCTACTCAATTCCAGAAGATGATCTTCGCGGCCGGCTTCGCTGGTGGGGTATTTACTCACAACGCAAGCCTGGTACGACTGGAACTGATACTTCTCAAATGAGTATTGAAGAGCTCGAAGCTCCTTACTTTATGCTCCGCGTTCGTAGTGACGGCGGGCAACTTAACAATGTGCAACTTCGTACTATTGCGTCGATCTCGCAGAGATTTGCGCGTGACACTGCAGATATATCTGACCGTCAGAATATCCAACTGCATTGGATTGATATTAAAGATGTTCCAACAATCTGGAATGAACTTGAAGCTGTTGGACTCTCGACAAACGAAGCTTGCGGTGATACGCCTCGAGTAGTTCTCGGCTCACCGGTAGCAGGCATCGCGGTAGATGAAATCATTGACGGTACTCCTGCGATTGAAGAGATTGTCCGCCGTTTTGTTGGCAATCCATTGTTCTCAAATTTGCCGCGTAAGTTCAAGTCTGCGGTCTCCGGCTCACCTAAGCAGGATGTTGCTCATGAAATTAACGACATCTCTTTCGTTGGGGTCGTACATCCCGAGCATGGCCCGGGGTTCGATGTATTCGTTGGCGGCGGTCTTTCTACCAACCCAATGTTCGCCCAACGTCTTGGTGCTTGGGTTTCGATCGATGAAGTGGCTGATGTCTTTGAAGGCGTTCTCGCAGTTTTTCGTGACTATGGGAATCGTAAGAACCGAGCAAAGGCGCGGTTAAAGTTTCTCGTTGAAGAGTTAGGTGCTGCGAAGTTCCGTGAAATCCTTGAAAACAATTACTTGCACCGCAAACTAATTGACGGCCCAGCTCCAGCGCCTTATGCCGGACGCCGAGATCACGTGGGTGTTTATCCGCAAAAGGATGGCAACTTCTATGTTGGCGCAGCCCCAACCGTTGGTCGTGTGAGCGGCACCGTGCTAGAGAAGGTGGCAGATCTCGCTGAAAAGTATGGCAGCGGACGCATTCGTCTAACAGCGCAACAGAAGTTAGTTATTTTAGATGTCAAGGAAACTGATGTTGGCGCCTTAAGTCAAGGTCTTGCAGAACTTGGACTTTTTGTGGAACCAACGGAGTTCCGTCGCGGCACGATGGCATGTACCGGAATCGAATTCTGTAAGTTGGCATTTGTTGATACTAAGAGTCGCGCTCGCGATTTAGTCAACGAACTCGAAACTAGACTCCCAGATTTTAAGCAGCCGCTGGCAATTCACATTAATGGTTGTCCTAACTCTTGTGCCCGTATTCAGGTTGCCGATATTGGTTTCAAGGGACTTATCTCTACTGATAAGGATGGAAATTCCGAAGAGGGATTTCAAGTTCATCTCGGTGGCGAACTGGATGGTGACTTCGGCCGAAAGCCTCGTGGATTAAAATTATCTGCTCGCGAGTTACCTGATTATATTGAGCGAGTGGTGCGGCGCTTTGAAAGTGATCGCGCTACCGATGAAAAATTCGCTGATTGGGCAAAGCGCGCAGAAGATGAGGCGCTCGCATGAATCGACCGACAAGCGAAATGAATCGTCAAGCGCTACTTGCAGAAGGTCAAGCACTTGTTGCCGCGCAAGGTGATGATCTAATTGCGCAGGCAAGGGTGGCGTTACGTTGGGCTTTTGAAAAGTTTGGTCAAGAGTTAGTGGTTGCCAGTTCCATGGGTGATGAAGTTTTGGTTTATTTGGCAGAGACCGAAATCCCAGGCGCCGAGTTGATATTTATTGACACTAATTACCACTTTTCCGAGACCTTGGCGCTTCGCGATGAAGTGATTGCGGAAGGCAAATTAACAGTTAAAACTGTCCTGCCACTTCTTACGATCAAGACGCAAGCGGACGAGCATGGTGAAGATTTGTGGTTTAGTAATCCAGATGCTTGTTGCGCCATCCGTAAAGTTGAGCCACTTGAACGAACACTCCAGAACTACTCAGCTTGGGCTACCGGTCTGCGCCGAGTCGATGCTCCGACACGAAAAGATATTGATGTCGTTACTTGGGATGCCAAGCGCGATAAATTGAAATTGAATCCGTTGGCTGAGTGGGATGATGAATTTCTCCAAAAGTTCATTGATGAGAACCCGGTAAAGATCAATGCGCTTCGCGCCAAGAGTTTTACATCAATTGGGTGTGAACCATGCACCCGCCCAACGGCGCTCGGTGAAGATCCGAGGGCAGGACGCTGGAGCGGTACCGCAAAAATTGAATGTGGTTTACATACATGAGTACCGCGTCAAAACTGACCCAACTCGATCTGCTCGAGTCCGAAGCGGTTCACATCATTCGCGAAACCGCCGGTACTTTTGAGCGTTCAGTCTTACTTTTCAGTGGCGGGAAAGATTCCATTGTGATGTTGCATTTGGCAGCCAAGGCATTTGCGCCAGCGAGGATTCCGTTCGTTGCGCTACATGTTGATACTGGACACAACTTTCCAGAAGTTCTTGATTTTCGAGATAAGTGCGCCCGAAAGTATGGGATTGAACTCAAAGTTGTGCTCGTTCAAGATTACATCGATGCTGGCAAGTTAGAGGAGCGTGACGATGGAACTCGCAATCCGTTGCAGACATTGCCGCTACTTGATGCAATAAATAACAATAAGTTTGATGCGGTCTTCGGCGGTGGACGCCGGGATGAAGAGAAGGCGCGGGCGAAAGAGCGGATTTTTAGCTTGCGAAATGAGTTTGGCCAATGGGATCCAAAAAGGCAGCGCCCCGAACTCTGGGATCTATATAACGGTCGCCATAAGCCAGGGGAGCATGTGCGGGTATTTCCATTGTCGAACTGGACCGAATTCGATATCTGGCAATACATAGCCCGCGAGGCAATAGAACTTCCTTCAATTTATTTTTCACATAACCGTAGCGTCTTTAATCGCTCGGGTATGTGGCTTGCACCAGGGGAATGGGGCGGCCCTAAAGGAGTTGAAGAGACCATTTCATTACAGGTTCGCTATCGCACTGTCGGAGACATGTCTTGCACAGGAGCTGTGGAATCTAGTGCGTCGACGTTGCAAGAGATTATTGATGAGATTTTGGCGAGTACTGTGACAGAGCGCGGGGCAACTCGGGCAGATGACAAGTTGTCCGAGGCGGCAATGGAAGATCGCAAACGCGAGGGGTATTTTTAAGAGTGAGTACTAATACAAGAGAACTTCTCCGCTTTACAACTGTTGGTTCTGTCGATGATGGAAAGTCAACTCTTGTTGGCCGTATTTTGTATGACACTAAGTCGATTTTGGTTGACACTATGGCTTCTGTTGAATCTGCAAGTAGAGCGCGAGGCTTAACTCAGGCAGATCTTGCACTTCTGACCGATGGCCTTCGCTCGGAACGCGAACAAGGCATCACTATCGATGTGGCTTATCGTTACTTTTCTACAACGAAGCGCTCTTTTATTTTAAATGACACACCTGGTCACGTTCAGTACACCCGCAATATGGTTACGGGTGCATCCAATGCTGATGTTGCTGTTATTTTAGTCGATGCTCGACTGGGAATTTTGGAGCAGACCAGGCGCCATCTCACTATTCTCTCTTTGCTCGGGATGAAGCACGTTGTACTCGCTGTAAATAAAATGGATTTGGTTGAATTCAGCGCGGAACGTTATACGGAAATTGCTGATGCAGCTGCGCTGCTAGCAACTGCGCTATCAATAAGGAATTTCACCGTAATTCCGGTATGTGCTTTGGCTGGTGATAACGTGGTATTTGGTTCCGAATCGATGCCATGGTACCTCGGTCCAACTATTTTGGAGTATCTCGAGAGCGTTCCAGTTTGGACTATCGATGAGACAGAGCCATTTCGCTTCCCAGTTCAATATGTCATCCGCCCACGCGATGATAAGTATCACGATTACCGTGCTTATGCTGGCAAGGTTTCACATGGGGTTGTTAAAGTGGGCGATCAAATTATTGTTCAACCAGATGGTCGTAAGTCGACAGTGGTTGGTATAGATGGGTTATCCGGGCCGCTCCAAGAAGCGGTAACTTCGCAATCAATCGCGCTGCGATTAAGTGATGATCTTGATATCTCGCGAGGCGCGCTTATTTCTGGTATTCATACGCCAGCTATTGTCAGTGATCTATTGATCGCTAACGTTTCAATTCTCTCTGATCATTCATTAAACGCGGGCGATCGAGTTTACTTTCAACATGGAACCAAGGTGGTTCTGGCGATTGTTGAAAGTATTGTGGGCAAATATGATCTCAACTCACTTAACCCCATTGCATTTAGTGAGGAGTTGCAACTCAACGATCTTGGTGTTGTGAAGATACGTCTCTCGCAGGAGTTACCGCTAGATCGTTATGTTGATTTACCTCGGACTGGATCTTTCTTACTGGTCAATCAATTCAATGGCGCGACTATTGCGGCTGGAATGATTACTGCCGATTTTGAACTCGAACCATCTATTTAAACCATGATGCCAAATTACGCTCTGTCGCTCAACCTAACGGGCAAGAGAGTTGTAGTGATTGGCGGCGGCCTAGTTGCCACTCGGCGATTAAATGATCTTATTCAAGCCAACGCAGATGTGTTGGTAATTGCGCCGGACGCTACAACCGAAGTTCGAACCTGGGCGCAAACGGGGGCAATTCAATGGTTAGAGCGTCCATATTCTCTCATTGACCTGGAGGGTTCGTGGCTAGTTGTGGCTGCGACGGGTTCTACGACTATCAATCAAGAGATTGCGACGTGGGCAGATAGCCATCAAACATGGTCAATGATCTTGGGTGATGTTGAACTCTCTTCTGCGTGGCGACCGGCAGTTGCGCAAGGTAGTGATGGCATATCAATAGCAGTGACAGGTGGTCGCGATCCAAAGCGAGCGATGGCTATTCGAGATGCTGTTTCATTACAACTTGATACTGGACAGTTGCCGCTGCGCCGGGCGCGCAAGACTGAAGGTTACGGAACTGTGTACTTAGTGGGCGGTGGTCCTGGCGCCACAGGACTTCTAACTTTGCGTGCGAGATATTTATTGGCAATTGCAGATGTAGTAGTAGTGGATCGATTGGCACCCAGGCAAATCTTGACTGAACTTTCGGAAGAAATCGAAATTATTGATTGTGGTAAATCTTCCGGGAATCACAAACTAACACAAGATGAAATTAACGCCGTTATTGTTGATCGAGCCAAGTCAGGATTACTTGTTGTTCGTCTTAAGGGTGGGGATCCTTTCGTATTGGGTCGCGGAAGTGAAGAATTGCAGGCATGTATTGCAGCTGGCATCGAGTGCAAAGTGGTACCCGGGGTTACATCCGCAGTCGCCGTACCCGCAGCAGCGGGAATCCCGTTAACGCATCGCGGCGTCTCACAAGCTTTCACAGTGGTCAATGGACATGGTGATTTACCGATCTCGTTACCAGAAAAGCAACAGACCTTTGTAATTTTGATGGGTGTGGAAGAGTTAGAAAAGATCGTTCAGCGTTTCCTAGTGAGCGGGTGGTCTGCAGAAACTCCCATTGCGATTATTGAAAACGGATGGTCGCGGGAGCAACGAACTACTACCAGTACACTTTCTACGATTAGGGGATTGAAAACTTCAATTGGTTTTAAATCACCAGCTGTCATAGTTATTGGAGAAGTTGTTAAGTTCCATGCCGAATTTGGTGATCAGCATGGCCTTTAGCGAAAATCCAATCACTAACGTCATTCTTTTGGCGCATGGCTCTCCAGATCCGCGCTCGGCAATGCGCATGGAAGAGTTTGCAGGGGTAATTTCTAAACGTCTTGGCGTTGCTACACACAGTGCATATCTAGATCACAACTCTCCATCACTTCAAGACGTTTCGGCGAAGATCCGAGATCCGGATGCGCTTGTAGTGCCGATGTTGCTCACGACCGCTTTTCATGCTCGCTTTGATGTGCCAAAGGCTGCAAAAATATCTGGTTTGCATGATGTGCTTCCACCTATCGGACATCCAGATCAGGTGCTTCAAGAGCTTATTCGCCGAGCAGGTAATCGGGTCATGATTGTTGCGGTAGGAACATCGAATGCTAGTGCGCAGGCAGTCTTTGAAGTTGCGGTTCAATCGGCTAGTTGGGTTACTGGCATTCGGGCAGATCACGCGTATGTCACAGGAAAAAAGGATTTGATAGGAGAGAAATTCGGCGACTTTGTTAATGATGGCGCAGGTTCGGTGATCCCATGGATGTTTGCCGAGGGCAAATTGATGGATCGAATATTTGCCGAAGCCGCATCTCAGAATCTAACTGTTGAGGGAAATGGCCTATGCCAAGAGAATATTTTTATCGATCATATGGTTCGCGTCATATCCAGGCGCACTTCGACTGATCAATTCGTGAGGCAGGCTTGAGCCTGTAAAGTACCCAATGGAAACGTCCATAGAAGAGGTTCTCTTGTCGCATTACAAAGTTGCCATCGTTGGTGCGGGCCCAGCTGGCTATTTCACGGCTCAAGCACTTCAAAACGCTCAAACCAGTGAATTAACTTTTTCAATCGATATGTTCGAACGTCTCCCAACCATGTGGGGACTTGTTCGTTCTGGTGTTGCTCCCGATCACCCAAAAATTAGATCGGTATCTAAGGTTTTTGAAAAGATTGCATCCGAGCCTAGCTTTCGTCTCTTTGGAAATGTCGAAGTTGGAACCGATCTAGATATCGAGGAGCTATGTCCGCGCTATGACGCTGTAGTGATGTGCACGGGTTCTAGCATCGGCAAGACCCTCGGTATTCCAGGTGAGGAACTTCTAGGTTCACTGTCAGCCGCAGAATTTGTTCCTTGGTATAACGGTCACCCTGATTATGTAAATGTTGACGTTCCCTTGGGCGGAGATACCGCTGTGATTATTGGCGCGGGCAACGTCGCGATGGATTGCGCACGCATTCTTGGAATAAATCCAATCGAATTGGATTCCACCGACATCGCCGTACATGCGCTCGCCGCCCTGCACAAAAGTAATATTCGCAAGGTTTATATCGCCGGTAGACGCGGTCCAGAGCATGCCGCTTTCACCGCTCCAGAATTACGAGAACTTCCAAAACTCGAACACACCGATGTCATTATTGATTCTGATGCAGTTCATGCTGCCCATGTTCGCGCCGAAGCGGCCGGTGAAATCGAAAAGCAAACTGCTGCCAATCTTGAAGCTTGGCGTCTAATAGCCGAACATCCACGTTCTGGTCACGAACGCAGTATGGAATTTCATTTCTTATCGCATCCTATAGAGATCAAGGGTGACGGGAAGGTCGAAGAAATAATTTTTGGAATTAATGAGATTAAAGATGGCAAGGTAATTGATACTGGCAAAACGTATTCGATTAAGACCAATTTAGTTATCTCTGCAATTGGTTATCACGCGCCTCACATCAAGGGAATCTCATTTCGAGACGGCAAGGTTGAAAATGAGAACGGTCGTGTGCTTGGCACCAATATTTATACCGTTGGTTGGGCTAAACGTGGGCCATCAGGTGTCATTGGCACCAACAAGAGCGATGCAGCAGACGTCATCAAACTCTTGATTGAAGATTTGAACCCAGAACCAAAGAATGGCGGCGACATTAGCGTTGTGATTCCGCAGTCAATCGTCGTGATTGATCAGGCCAGTTGGTCAAAGATTAATGCGGCAGAAGTTGCAGCTGGCGAAGAGCTAGGTAAACCGCGAGTCAAAGAGGTCGTTATCGCTAAACTTATTGCTCTTGCCGAATAACATATTTGGAACCTGCTGCAAGAGTTAACCCAAGTGCGGCAGGTATCAACATCGCCCAACGAAGTGTGATCGCCTCTGAGATATAACCCATAAGTGGTGGGCCAACAACAAAGCCGAAGTAAGAGATTCCAGAGACCGTCGCCACCGCCTCTGATGGTGCGATTACCCCCGCGAACTTATGAATTGCAATCGTTCCTGCTTCGCTATAAATCATTGGAATCACAATGCACACTCCTATTCCGAGGAAAATCCAACCAAATATTTCGCCACCGATTCCACCGATTAATAACCCAATGCTTAGCCCAAATCCCGCAAACAGCCCACCTAAGAATAGAAGTCGTCCCGGACCGAATTTATGGGCCAATCGATCGCCTAAGAATCTTCCAATAACCATCGTGATCGAGAAACTAATATAAGGAAGCGTTCCAATGAATGGAGATGTATGGAAAGTTGTTCGTGCTAGAACTCCACCCCAATCTCCAGCCGAACCTTCACCGATAGAGGCGCACATTCCTAGCAATCCCATGACTAAAAAGATCGTTGGGCGTTTTACCTTCTTCTGCTTGCGAGATTCTTGGATATCACTTGATGCTGGTAAAAATAGAGATTTTATATAAAACACAATGAATACAAAAAGCGCGGATACGAGCAATTCCTGAATCATTGCCTTAACGTGAAGTTGTGCCATTAACCCACCACATGCGCTTCCGACAAGTGCTCCTACTGAGTACAACGCATGGAATGTACTGAGGACTCGACGCTTGAATCGCTGCTCAAGGGTCACGGCATGAGTGTTCATGGCAACATCTTGTAGAGCTACTGCGTAACCAAATAAATAAAGCGCGACACAGAACGAGAAGTAATTAAAGGAAAGTCCTACAAGTGGCATCGAAACAATTACTGCGATTGAACCCAAAATCACAATTCGAGCACTTCCATGCTTCGCCGACCATCGACCACTTGGCCCGAGCGCTGACAAAACGCCTGCGGCCAAGACGAAAAGCGCGGTTCCGAGTGCGCCATTACTGATCTTTAAATGGAACTTGTAGTCAGGCAGTTGTGAAACCAAAATACCGACAGAAAAGCCATTCATCATGAACGCAAAGGAGGTAGCTATTCGAGCACGGGATAGATCGTTCTGGCGCACCGTCGAATCTTACTGAAGAGGCTTTTTTATATAAGAAATTCGCGGGTTTTGGGCTCGCACCCACCAGCAGGTAGTATTCACTCTCGATAACTGGCGCTTGTAGCTCAACGGATAGAGCATCTGACTACGGATCAGAAGGTTGGGGGTTCGAATCCCTCCAAGCGCACTTTGTCACCGCAGGTCAGACACGGTATTCGCTTTTAAACTCTTCTAATTTTCTTCTTTTTATTTAGTTTTGCTAACACTTTGCTAACACTAATTATTCAACCGCTTTAGCAAACACAATTGAAGCATTTTCTGCTTGATCACTTGTTACATGTGCATAAGTTGTTGCTGTAACCATGGCGTCTCGATGCCCTAGTCGTTGCGCAACTACATGGAGTGGAGTTCCAGCTCGTAATAGTTGAGTTGCGTGGAAGTGTCTAAGATCGTGGAACCGTTGATCTGGCAATCCCAAGCGCTTGCGAGTTTTCGTGAAGAGTTGGGTTGGGGTTCCGTAATCTATTGGAAGCCCTGCTTCAGTTGCGAAGATATACCCTGTTTCTTGCCAAAGGCTTCCTGCTTTGAGTCTTTCTTCGAATTGCCGTTTCCGGTGATCACGAAGGAGTTCCATCGTTTCTGGATCTAATGAAATTGTTCTGCGACCTTCCCCACCTTTCGTGGAATTCTGCACCAAGTTTGCTCCATTGATGTAGATGCGATTTTTTGAAATTGTCAGTTTCATCGACTCAAGGTCTAGGTCAGTCCATTGAAGAGCCAATATTTCACCCTTGCGAGCGCCTGTGTATATCGCCAAACGGAATAGTGCAGATAGACGATGCTTCTTAAACTCTTCAAGAAGGATCCGAATCTGATTTGGCGAATATGGTTCGTTTTGTTTAGGTGTTCCCTTGGGCACTGGAACCTTCAATGCAGGATTTGTGGCCAGAATCGCTTCAACATCTTGAGCGTATCCAAAAGCCTTCTTTAAGATCGCCGCAGAATAGGAAACTGTTCGAGCAGATAGTGGTTCACCGTTCACCCCTCCATTTTCCGATATCTCCGTATAGAGTTTTTGAAGGTGTGAGGGGCGTATCTGAATCAACTGCAACTTTCCCAAACGAGGATTGATGTAGCGCTTGATAACCCCTTCATAGCCTTCAGTGGTTTTTGGTTTAAGGCTTTGAGAGTGGATCTTGATCCAGTAATTCAAGAACTCTTCTAGCGTCATTTTCGCAGGCGCTACATAAGTTCCATTTGCTACCGTGACCCGAGCCTTATCTCTTGCCCTCTTTGCTTCATTTTCGGTTGTGAAGCCACCTACCCACTGTGGCTTAGTCTTACCCGTTTTAGGATCAGGAACTCTGATCACATACGAGTAAGTCGAACCGCGCTTAGCGATTCCGTTTTTCATTCGCTACTCCGTTCTTTTTCTTTGTAGTTACTTTTCCCTGAGTTGTTGGTGGAAGAAATCCCTGCGCTCGAGCCTGAGTTGCCCAATTTTGAACTGTGCGTTCTGAAGCTTGAAATAAAATTTCAATGTTTTTGATTGGATTTTCACCATTTGATGCCGCGTTCTCATAGAAGAAGGCAATCTGTTTGAGGAAATCAGGAGTGATCTTTTGTCGAATCTTTGAATCAATTATGCGTTCGTTGATTGTTTCCAGGTCTAGACCCAATTCTAAAGTGCAGTCTTTCAGGCCCTGCACGATCGCCATTTGCATAAGAGTGTGACGATTTTGCTCAACGAATTTAATTTGCCACCTTTCCACTGAAGGGAAATCAAGTTCGTAATATGCGCTCCCCAAAATCCCCAATTCGCCGATAATGTCGTCTAAATTTGCCCCCTTTTTTTGCTTTTCTTCTAGGTAACTCATAATGAAAGGCGCACTCTTATTTTCAGCTAGCGAGCGCATTCCGGAACGAATATCTAAAGAGTTCAACGTAGGTGTACCGAGATCGCTGACTCTGATCATTAAGCCAATAGTCCATTCACGATCTGAAGCTTGTAAACGAACATCAACATGATACGAACCCCATATGGGCATCCCATTGAATTTCTGAATTTTCTTTTTTGTTCGACCATAAATTGCAACTTCGATCACACCTGGTAATGGCCATTCATTCACAGAAAGACTCCTATGTATCGGCGTAGTTATGGCGTAGTTAACCACGCCACTATTGGTAGCCTAGCACTACTGGGGACATAAGGAATAGCCCTGCTATCAAAGGAGTCAAAATGGAATCAACAGTTCGGTTATATCGGATACAAGAGTTTCTATCTCGAACTGGCTTATCTCGATCCACAGCCTATAGAGAAATCGCCAATGGGCACCTTAAAGTGGCAAGGATTGGTCGCAGTATCCGCATTTCAGAAGCCGAAATTTGTCGTTATATTGCTGAAGCGGAGTCAAATTGATGTTTATGGGTCAGGCGCAATCCAATCAGCGGCCCTTGGCCTTAGAAGAAATGATTCTTATTTACTTAACCGCGAATTTTCCCGAGCAACAAATTGAACCTAAGGAGATGACAAAATTCCGTCGTGAAGCTGAGGCGAGCCTTCAGGTAGCGAGCGAATTACGAGGTGCCATTCTCGATTCAGCAGTTTACGAATTCTTAAGACTGAGCGGAAAATTATTGTGAAGAAGCACCCATTTGATGAACTGGAATTCTTTATTCGAGATAAAGTGATTTTAAGTAGCGACGCCGAATATTCAGCGGTAACCATCTGGTGCGCATTTGCGCTCGCTATTAGTGAATTTGATTATTCGCCTCGCCTAGCAATTTGGTCACCTGAAAAACGCTGTGGGAAGACAACTTTTCTAGAACTTATTCACAATCTCTTATCTAATTCAAAGTTGACCTCAAATATAACTGCGTCCGCACTTTTCCGAACGATCGAGAAGGATGAAAGTTGCGTGATTTTGATTGACGAAGCAGACACAATCTTTGGGCGCTACGCTGATAAAGAAAAGGCCGAAGCATTAAGGGGGTTAGGAAATACCGGCTTCAAGCGTGGCGCAGAAGTAATTCGATGTGAGGGAAATAGTTTTGAACCTCGTGGATTTAAAGTATTTTGTCCGGTAGTTCTCGCAGGAATTGGTTCATCTGCCATTCCGGAAACTATCGCAGATCGATCAATAGTTATTGAGATGCGTCGAAAACTTCGCAATGAAGATGTCACAGAATATGAGTCAGATGAAATTGATGAAGTGTTTGGATCAATACGGGATGCTCTTATTAAATGGGTCGAAGAGAATAGGAACTATTTTCGAGCTACTCGACCGGAATTTCCCAAGGAACTGAATGCTCGTGCGAGAGATGTTTGGAAACCCTTATTTAAAATCGCAGAAAATATCAATGAAGAATGGCGTCGAAAGATATTTAATGCTGCAATCGCTCTTTCTGCAAAAGCAGAGGATCCCGATGACATCTCTCTTCCCCTCCGGCTTCTCATGGACTGCCGCGAGGTTATTAATTCAGACCTCCCCACCAAAGATTTGCTCTTCCGCCTTCGCTCGCTTGAAGAATCGCCTTGGAGTTCAATGGAGGCCTTCAATGCTTCTTTATTAGCAAAAATGCTTAAGAGTTACGGGATTCATTCAAAGCATTGGAGCACTTACCGTGGATACACTAAAACTTCTTTTGAGGATGCATGGCGTCGCTATCTACCGCCAATCCCCGTCAGACCCGTCACACCCGTCACAGGAATCCACTCCATAAATGACATCAATGACGCCAATGACGTCTTTCCAAGTAAGCATCAACAAATCAGTCAAAATTACGCACAGATTATTCAATAGAGAGAAAAAGACCATGACACCAAAAGAACAGCGAGCTTATGAACTTCGTCTCTCGGGAAAGACTTTCAAGGAGATTGCACAAGAACTTAAGTACGCCGATGCATCTGGCGCTTATCAGGCTTACCAGCGAGCGCGAGAGGTCGTTTCTCTTGAGAATCTAGGAGAGTGGCGGCTCCTTGAACTTGAGCGGCTTAATGTCTTGCAGACGGCGCTATGGGATAAGGCAATGGAAGCTCATATTCCAACAATTAATGCCCTTTTGAGGGTGTTTGATCTAAGAGCCAAACTGATTGGTCTTTATGCTCCGGAGAAGCATCAAATTGAAACCCAAACTTATGAGCCACAAAACATTGATCAAGCCATTATAGAGATGTCCGAAATGATTGATCTCGGCATAAAATATGCTGAAGAACATGGGATTGATACCAAGTACACGAAGCGTCAAAAGGCCAAACTAGAACCAAAGCTTTGGGAGCCTGATGGGCTTTCCTAAGGCGTAGTTAGGTGAGTACCTTTACTAGGTGAGAATAAAACAAGCAACTGTTTTAACTTTTTTGCTTACAGCGCTTTCGCTTTATTTTCCCACTCTATCATTTGGTGGTTCAACTTCTAGTTCGCAGAGTTGCGTCCCCTATATAAAGATACCTGTTACGGCTGTGGGAACTTTTGGACCAAGCACTGATTTCAATACTCAACTCCCGTTGGGACCTCAGGTTTCGTTTCAATTTGATAAAAGTAAATTTCCTAGTTTGAATATCAATTACTTATCTGCAGAAGGGGCGAAATTTGATTTAGAGAATTTCTCAAATCCTAAAATGGATATTCCTAACCTCATTCTGAATAATGGGTATAACAGAGAAGATTATTATACAAATAAACAAATCCTAGGTGGCTCATACTCTAATCTCCCAACACTTCCCAGTTATAGCTTGGGAACTATATTTCAACCTGTCGGCGGTGATGCTAAGTTTTATTTTGACCCCTTATTGGCGCAAGGATCTCAAACTTTCCCTGTTCTTGGTTATAAAACTGGGGATGGTGGAAGTTTTGAAAAACTGTCAATTTATTTGAAAATCGACAGCACAAGAGAACATCTTACTTTCATTCCTGGGGGATCTCATATCTCGTTAACAGGTTTTTCAGATTTGCGAATTAACATGACAAGCATTGACTTGGGAGGAATTGACCCTAGTAGACAGGCGAATCAAATAACAGATTCTGGGGAATTAACTTTTTATATACCCGCAGGGGAACTACCGCTTATCAACAAAACAAATCCGAATCAATCTGTACCACTTGGAATGGCTACGATTGCGAACTCATATTATTTTCCTACCCCATTGGCAACCTCTGATTGTCCGATAGCTATTAACTCTACATCTTCAGTAGCATCACAAGGGCAAGGTGCTTTATCCGCTAAAAACATATCAGGTCGATCTTGTAAAAAAATTGGCATAGCTACCACTAATTCTTTTGGAGTTTTCATTTGTTCTAAATTGGGAAATAAGAGCAGTTGGACTTTAAAAAAGAAAATATCAAGTACAAAAAAGGTCCCTCGCACACCCTCATCCCCTATTCCAACAACAATGAATCCTCCCATACCCACGCCAAGTCCCACATTGCATGAAAACACACTTAATGATTACTGTCGCACGGATTCTGTTCAGGTGACTACCTGTGTTACGTCAGACTCATCAAAAATTTGTGAAAGTGTGAACGACTCCAAAAATTGTGTTTATTTCGGCATGTTCTCTGGATCGCTTCAAAAAGTAACTTTTGGCAGTTCAACTGGATTGGTGCAAGTTGGATTAAGAATAAAAGTGATACCTCAAGGAACTTTTGCCCAATATCCACCTAGTCCTGAGTTTTATTTAGAAAAAGTAATTAGTGGAACACCAACTTCTTTACAAAACATCAAAGATTGGGCCAAGCAAGATGTGGGGCAAGAATTGCAGTCTTATGATTTGAATACAGATAAATTTTCTATTGGTGATCAAATTATGGGATTACAAATCTGGACATCTGCTAAGGATGCGGTGGACAATGCAAGAAAAGGACTAGTTGATTTAAGTCAAGAGCAATTAATTGTTAAAGGGCGAGCAAATAATCCAGATTGGAACCTGTATGACCCGCCCGAGACTGACATTTTGCAAGATCCTTTAACTTATACTGGTAATTAGTGGTTCCCGTGCTAACAATTTGCTAACACCCCAGAAAAACACTGGTGGATTTGGTGACACTTTGAGGGACTGAAATTGATGAATTGAGCGTAAAGTCAAATAGTCAGAGACCACCTGAACTACCTAGATACAAGCGGTCTCCGACTACGGATCAGAAGGTTGGGGGTTCGAATCCCTCCAAGCGCACTTTTGTGATGTCTCCCGACATCGTTCACTCATGTCCTGGGACATCGTTCACTCCCTTCACCTTGGTTTTCTTGAATGTTTGGTTTCCGCATCCACCAAAATGTTTGTCCAGTAACTCTTTGTCGGGGCAATCTCATGTTGAGAGATAATTTCTCCAGTCTTTTTCTCCACCACTGTTGCCCTGTAGTGATCGACAACGATTACGACTTGTTTATGGTGGTGATCAATTCCAACTCCAAGATGATGCATTTTGCCCGCTCTTCGTAGAGAAATTTTCCCATTCGGATCCACGTGGTCATGGCGCACTCGATAATGTTCCTTCGCTTGCGCGCCCTTCGGCGATGCCTTGATAGTGGCTGCGTAACTTGCAGCAGGAGTTTTCATCTCCAAAGATTTATGAGGTCGCAAGGTGTTATAGATCCGGCGAAACTCATCGAGTTGTTGTTGTAATTCAATGAGATCTTCTGCTGGCTTTTGCTCGGTGAGCCACTTCTTTAAGGTGTGATGAAATCGTTCAATCTTGCCTTGTGTTTGTGGATGGCCAGGTGAACCGTTCTTTTGAATGACTCCAAGTTCAGACAGGAGATATTCAAAACCATTCTTGCCTCGGGCGAATCGAGCGGTATAGACATTGCCATTGTCAGTCAGCGTGGAGAAGGGCGTTCCATACTCATTTCGGCACTGGTTAAAGCTCTCCATCACAATGCCACCAGAAATTGCCGTGTGAACGGTGCATTTGAGCAATAGCCGGGAGTGATCATCTAACCAATTAATAATTTCAACATCACGACCACCCGCCAGGCGCCAATGAGTGAAATCAGATTGCCAGGTCTCGTTCGGTTGCACCGCTTCAAAGCGATGGAAGGATGTCTTGGGTCTCTTCTTTGGTTGCGGAGTGACTAAACCCTGCGCCTTAAGAATTCGCCAGATCGTAGATAGGGCGGGAGGCAACCGGTCGCTTTCCTTCAGATGCCAGGCGATAGAGGCCGCCCCAGCATCTAAGCCACCGCGTGTTAACTGCTGGCGCAATGTGATGATCTCAGCGCGCACCTCGGAGTTCAGTGCGCGTGGATTGCTCGTGGGCCGCCGGCTTCGCGGCTCAAGGGCTTCCAGTCCACCAGCCTTGTAGCGGGCGAGGAGATAATGAACATGCCTGCGGCTGACCCCAAAGCGCTCTGCGGCGCGTGTAGGGGTAAGCCCTTCATGAATAAGGGACAAGATAATGACTTGGGACTTGGAATTAGGGCGGGAGTTCTCAGACATTCCTTATTAAAACAAAAGTGAGAAGTATGTCGCGAGACATGAGAGACATATGTCGTGGAACAGGACACCCTCAGCTCCACCATGTGATGTCTCGGGACATAGGTGACACATGTGGCGAGACATAGGTGACACTTTTTACTCGTGGATCAGCTCTTGAAACTTGCCATTCCATATGATGCTACTCAAAGTGACGAGAACAACGAACCCCTGAAGTCATTGTGGGCCGTTACATGCATAGAACTGCCGAACCTTTTCACAATGAAAATGCGCTCAAGATGATGGTCAGTGGCCGGAATCCAGGTCAGGGGTACGGAGAAATCTAAAAGTGTCACCTATGTCGCAGCACATCTGTCAACTATGTCATGGAACAGGACACCCTCAGCTCCACCATGTCCTGTTCCATGACACAGTTGACACTTTTCACTCGTGCAACAGCTCTTGATACTTGCTATTTCATGTACTGCAACTCAAATTGATGAGAACAACGAACCCCTGAAGTCATTGTGGGCCGTTACATGCATAGAACTGCCGAACCTTTTCACAATGAAAATGCGCTCAAGATGAAGGTTAGGGACCGGAATCCAGGTCAGGGGTTCAGTGAAATCTCAAAGTGTCAACTGTGTCATGGAACAGAACAGTGTCATCGTAGTTCGTCGTCATTGACAATATAAATCGAATTGATTTACTATATCGTCTGAGCCCCTCAGGCTCGCGTGCGAGTCGCGTTCTTCATAAGTCTTGGCCTGCACCCTTGATGGTCGACTCGCACCATAGTTTCCCGACACCAGTTGTGGAACAGCCCTTCACCTCATATGAAAGAGAGTGTCAATGAAGTTACAGAAGCTCGCGACGACAGCAATCGTCGCCCTCGCAGTAATTGTAACCCTGAGCGCCACCGCGCCAGGATTCGCCAGCACGAGTACAGGCGCATCAGGTTCAGTCAGCAAGGACCTGGGTACCAAGAAGATCACCCTGACCATCGACGGTGATGCGGGCGCCATTGGCGTCGTCAAGCAACTAGCCCCTGGCTTCGAAAAGCTCCACCCCAACGTCACCATCAAAACCGGCGGCACCGGATTCAAGGACTACTACAAGCAGCTTCCGCTCCTGTTGAAGTCAACAAGCAGCCCGGACCTGGTTGCCGTCCCAGCGGTCACCAATCTCGTGAAAGACCACCTGCTCTACAACCTCACCCCGTACGTCTCCCTGTATCACTGGAACAAGATCTACTCCGCTGGCCAGCTCGGTGACTATAGCGTCGGCAAGAACCTCACGAGCCTGGGCGGAAGCGAAACGATTGCCGTCCCGGGCGGGTACTACGTCGTGGGCATCTATTGGAACAAGAAGCTAGCGGCGCAGGCTGGCATCACGTCGGCGCCGACCACCTTCGCGGACTTCGAGTCCGACCTTGCCAAGGCGAAGGCTGCGGGGGAGCTGCCTATTCAGCTGGGCAACACGGATGGCAGCGCTCAGTGGATTCTTCAGGAGGCCTCGCAATCGTTCGCCGGCTCGGACAAGATCCGCAACTGGATCTGGGGAACTCCGGGTAGCACGATCGATCTGCCTGGCGTCACCAAGGCCGCAACGACGCTCGCCGACTGGGTCACGGCGGGATATACGCCCACCCCGAGTCAGATCAACGGACAGTCGGGCGAGGATGCAGCAGGGAAGTTCGCAGCGGGGGTCGGCGTGTTCTTGTTCTCTGGAAACTGGGATGCGACGAATATCGGCAAGGCGTTGAACACCGACGCTGGCTACTTCACTTTCCCTGGACCGAAGGGTGTTGCTCCTGTGGGAAGCTCCGCCCTCGGTGTCTCCGCCAAGACCAAGAATCCGAATGCCGCGGCCGCCTTCCTGAATTACTTTCACTCGGCTAAGGCATCGCAGGTCTTCTTTGACAATGGCCTCATTCCGCAGAATGTGTCGTCCTTGAAGCCAGCTACGAACGCGGTCACCAATGACATCGCCAGGGCCTTCGCGAAGGTCCATGCGGACAACGGCTCAGTGCCGGCTCTGTCGAACGCGACTCCCAGCGGGCTTGATGTCCTGACGAAGAACCTGTCCGACCTGATGGCGGGCAACATCACTGTTGCAACGTTCATCTCTAACCTGCAGGCCAACTGGCAGCAAACCAATCGATAACGAGGGACTAGTGCTACGCACTCGCGTGCGGCGCGGGCGGGGGGGAGCTTGGCTCTTCCTCGCCCCCGCGCTGCTCTTCTACACCGCCTTTGTCCTGTACCCGCTAGTTGAAACGGTCTCGTATTCGCTTTACCAGTGGGACGGCGTTGGTGCGTCGACCTGGGTCGGCATCAAGAACTACATCCAGATCTTCAACGATCCGAGCCAGGTCGAGTCGCTTGAACATGCCTTGGGACTCATCGTGTTCTTCTCCATCATTCCGATCCTGCTCGGTCTCGCTTTGACCGCGGCGATAACCTCGAACTCCAAGCGCTCCTGGGCTGTCGCTCGCACGATCATCTTTCTGCCCCAGGTACTGCCGCTGGTCGCGGTAGCTGTTGCTTGGCAATTGATCTACTCCCAGAACGGCCTAGTAAATCAGCTGCTCGGAGCAATTGGCCTCGGTTCTCTGGAAACAACGTGGCTCGGTAGCGGCACCCTTTCCTTCCCCGCCGTCGGCCTCGTAGGAACCTGGGTGTCTACAGGGCTCTGCATGGTGCTGTTCCTCTCCGGGGTTCAGCGGATCGACCCGTCCCAGTATGAAGCAGTGCGGTTGGACGGCGGCAACAAGTTCCGTGAATTTCTCAGCGTGACGGTTCCGGGACTGCGCAATCAGATCACTGTCGTCACGACGGTTACCGTGATCGCCGCCCTGGCCAGTTTCGACGTCATCTACGTCATGACAAGTGGCGGCCCGGGGTCGGCCACCATTGTTCCCGGCATCGAGATCTACAGCCTCGCGTTCCAATAC
>Ga0207933_1001312_pt1 | contig 19554 bp, 18 predicted proteins | sample NGESurdeep092012_4_FD_184488 | JGI IMG/M metagenome (GOLD analysis project Ga0207933, IMG submission 184488) | Arctic peat soil microbial communities from Barrow, Alaska - NGEE Surface sample F53-3 deep-092012 (SPAdes) | ecosystem: Environmental > Terrestrial > Soil > Wetlands > Peat ...
CGAGGCTTTGAAGCCGCGCTCGGACAATGAACCAAGAAACTCACGCAAGTCGTCGGTGTCGGCGGCGGAAATGTTTTTGCCGGCGGCGCGCAGATAAGACATCAAATCATCGAGGTCATTACGATACGCCTCCAGCGTGTTCTTGCCGGCGCCGCGCTCGGCCGCCAGCATGTCGAGGAACAACGCGACCAGCGCATCGTCGGAGGCGTGTCGCTTGCGGGCCATCGCCACGTGCCGCGCTACGGCTTCTTGAGGAATTTGTCGGACGGGACCGTCACCACGATCTCGCGCGGATGGTATTTCACGAAATTGGCGAGCGAGAACACGGCGACATAGCCAAGCCCGCCGATCAGGCCGACGAAAATCAGAAATCTGAAGAGACTTGGCATGCTTGCAGTCCGGCAGCGGCCCGCGCTGGGGGCGGTGCGAAATTCATGTGTAGCGCCCGTTTCTTAACCAGGGTTAACGGCCGCCCGCGCGACTCTCTCGATTCTGGTATATGGAACCGTGGCGTCGATTTGGAACTCTAGCATGGCGAAGATTGCCATTCAAAAGGCGGCGGAAAACGGGCCGGAAGCCGCGATTGCGCGCGCGCTCGGACGCCGCTCCATCGTGCTTGTTGGCATGATGGGCGCCGGCAAGTCGTCGGTCGGCCGCAGGCTCGCCACGCGGCTGGGGATTCCATTTGTCGACGCCGATACCGAGATCGAGGCCGCGGCCGGCATGACCATTCCGGAAATCTTCGCCAAGCACGGCGAGGCCGATTTCCGCGCCGGCGAAAAGCGCGTGATTGCCCGGCTGCTCGACACCGGCCCGCAGGTCCTGGCGACCGGCGGCGGCGCCATCATGGATCAGGCGACCCGCGATCTCATTCACATCAAGGGCATCACGGTCTGGCTTAAAGCCGATCTCGATGTGCTGATGAAACGCACCAAGCGGCGCAACGACCGCCCTCTCATTGGCAAGATCAACGAGTTGCTGCCGTTGCGCGAACCGATCTACGCGCAGTCGGACATCGTCGTGCAGTCACGCGACGAACCACACGACACCATCGTCGACGAAATCGTCGCCGGCCTGCCGAGACATCTCGACCTGACCGGGGATGAGTCATGACCGCCCCGCTGCGATCAGCCGAGCCGATCAAGGTCGCGGTCGCGCTCGGCGCGCGCGCCTACGATATTATTATCGGCCGCGGATTGTTGGCGAGCCTGGGCGAGCGCATCAAGGCGTTGCGACCCGGCGCCAAGGTTGCAATCGTCACCGACGCCACGGTCGCAAAGCTTCATCTGCCTGCCGCTGAGAAGGCTTTGAAGGCTGCCGGCATCGAGAGTTCGGCCATTATCGTGCCGGCAGGCGAGGGCTCCAAGAACTTCGCCACCTTCGAAACCGTCTGCGAGACGATTGTCGCTGCCCGTATCGAACGCGGCGATCTCGTCGTCGCGCTCGGCGGCGGCGTGATTGGCGATCTCGCCGGTTATGCCGCGGCCAGCGTGCGGCGCGGCCTCGATTTCGTGCAGGTACCGACGACTCTGCTTGCGCAAGTCGATTCATCGGTTGGCGGCAAGACCGGCATCAACTCCAGGCACGGCAAAAATCTGGTCGGCGCCTTCCACCAACCGATTTTGGTGGTCGCCGATACCGCTTTGCTCGACACGTTGCCCAAGCGCGAGTTCCACGCCGGTTACGCCGAGGTTGCCAAATTCGGATTGCTCGGTGACGCAGCGTTTTTCTCCTGGCTGGAGTCGAGCTGGAAAGAAGTCTTCTCAGGCGGACCCGCGCGCGAACATGCCATCGCGGTTTGCTGCCGCGGCAAGGCCGGCATCGTCGCGCGCGATGAGTACGAAACCGGTGAACGCGCGCTGCTCAATCTCGGCCACACCTTCGGCCACGCGCTCGAAGCCGGCGCCGGCTTCTCCGGCCGCCTGCTGCACGGCGAAGCCGTCGCGCTCGGCATCGTGCTGGCGTTCGAATTCTCCGCCCGTAAAGTCCTTATCGGTGAGGCGGATGCTTCACGAGCGCGTTCTCATCTGGCGGCCGTCGGCCTGCCCACAGCGATCAAGGATGTACCCGGCGGCGTGCCCGGCATCGACACGCTGATGGAGCTGATCGCGCAGGACAAGAAAGTAAAACGCGGCAAGCTCACCTTCATTCTGGTGCGCGGCATCGGCCAGGCCTTCGTCGCGAACGATGTGGATGCTGCCGAAGTGCGTGCTCTCCTGGCAGACAGACTAGCGCAAAAATGACCGAGACCGACTGGCTCTCTCTCTTTATCGTTATCGTGTGCCTGATGTCGTCGGCGTTTTTCGCCGGCAGCGAGACGGCGCTCACCGCGTCCTCGCGCGCCAGCATGGCGCGGCTGGAAAAGCAGGGCAACAAGCGCGCCGGCATAGTCAATCGCCTGCTGGCGCAACGCGAGCGCTTGCTCGGCGCATTGCTGCTCGGCAACAACGTCGTCAACATCGCCGCTTCCGCGCTGGCCACCGATGTGTTGCTGACCTGGTTCGGCCATGCCGGCGTGGTCTATGCCACCATCGTCATGACCGTGCTGGTGGTGGTGTTTTCCGAAGTGCTGCCAAAAACCGCTGCCTTCAACGCGCCCGACCGCATTGCGCTCGTCGTGGCGCGGCCGATGGCTGCCATCGTCAAATTGCTGGGCCCGGTGTTGATGGCGATCGAGGCGCTGGTGCGCTGGCTGCTGATGCTGCTCGGCATGAAAGTCGGCGACAACCATGACGTCCTCTCGGCGCGCGAGGAACTGCGCGGCGCCGTTGACCTGCTGCACAGCGAAGGCGACGTCGAGACGGTCGACCGCGACATGTTCGGCGGCGTGCTCGACCTGCGCGAACTGGTGGTCTCCGAAGTGATGATCCACCGCACCAGCATGATTACCTTGAACGCCGACGATCCGCCCGAGGTGCTGGTCGACACGGTGATCGCCTCGCCGGTGACGCGGCTGCCGCTGTGGCGCGGCAATCCGGAAAACATCATCGGCGTTCTGCACGTCAAGGATCTGCTGCGCGCGCTGCACGCGGTGGAGGGCGATGCCTCCAAGCTCGACATCGCCGCGCTAATGCGGCCGGCCTGGTTCGTGCCCGACACGCGGCCGGTGTCTGAGCAACTCAAGGCGTTCCGCCGCCGCAAGACGCCGTTCGCGCTGGTGGTGGACGAATACGGCGTGGTCGAAGGCCTGGTGACGCTTGAGGACATTCTGGAGGAGATCGTCGGCGACATCACCGACGAGCACGACCCCGCGATTCCGGGCGTGCGGCGCCAGCCGGACGGCTCGATCAACGTCGACGGCGCGGTGACCATCCGCGATCTCAACCGCGTCATGGATTGGAATTTGCCCGATCAGGAAGCCACCACCATCGCAGGCCTGGTGATCCACGAGGCGCGCTCGATTCCGGAAGTCGGCCAGAGCTTCACGTTCCACGGGTTCCGCTTCAGGGTGCTGCGCCGCGAACGCAACCGCATCACCGCGCTGCGCATCCAGCCGCTGCCGCGCAAGACGGCAGCCAAAGCAAGTTAAAGGCGGGCTAGACGCCGCCTTCCCCAGGCGCCGCTGCATGAACGGCCAGCGCGTGCACCCCAGTGGCCAACTCATCCGAAAGTGTTGAATTAATCATGCGATGACGCTCGATCCGGGTCTTACCTTTGAAGGCCTCAGCCACGATATAGACCCGGTAATGAGTTTGTCCGCCTTCCCGGTGCCCGGCATGGCCTGCATGCTGGTGCGATTCATCCTCCACCTTGAGGCTTTGGGGCGCGAAAGCCTCGGTCAACTTCTTTGTGATGGTATCGGCGGTTCGCATACGCGCATGATCCCGAAAAGTGGAAACCGGTTTCCCGCCTTCGCGAAGTCCGCTTCGGCGGGCGAAGCAAGGTCGGATAAGATCATGCGCAATACAAGGTGCCGATTCGTTGGTTTGAGTTGCATCGCTGTCAAGTCTTGGCTGTCAAGTCTTGAAGAAATGGTCCGTAAAGGCGCATAGTGTCCGGTCATGAAATTCGACTCACCCCTTTTCGATAAGGTCCGCGTCAAACCGGACAAGGACCGCCGCAAGAAAACCGGCGGGCCGGTTTGCGAGTGGTCGGGCTGCAAGGAAATCGCCACCAACCGCGCGCCCAAAGGCAAACAGAACGACAAGGAATACTGGGCCTTCTGCCTCAAGCACACGCGCGAATACAATCAGTCGTATAATTTTTTCAAGGGAATGAACGATTCCGACGTTCTGGCCTATCAAAAGGACGCGCTCACCGGCCATCGGCCGACGTGGAAGATGGGTACCGGCAAGCGCACGGCGCAGCAGGATTTCCGCACCATGGGCACCGGCACCGACACCTTCGGGCTGTTCGGCGAGGGCCTGCGCAACGAGCAGCAGAAGCGCGAGGAAGCGCGCCCGGTTCGCAATGCCGAGCGTAAGGCTCTCTCGGCGCTCGGGCTTGAGGTCGGCGCCAATCCCAAGCAGGTCAAGGCGCGCTTCAAGGAATTGGTGAAGCGCCACCACCCGGACGCCAATGGCGGCGACCGCTCGACCGAAGACCGGCTGATCGAGGTCATCAAGTCCTATAATTATTTGAAATCGGTCGGCTTCGGCTGAACCTGTCTCTACAGCGCAACCCAGCCCCGCCTTCCGATCGGGTTCCATCGCGCCTATCTCATTGATATTATTGATGAGGTAATTCGACAGACCCGGGTTTTTTGCGGCCTCTTGGTCTGCTACGTTGCTCAACATCATCCGCCGGACCAGACGCGTCGGAACGTAAACAGACTTCGGGTTATCGCGAAGCCACGGAGGTATCTTTGACTGCTGCAACGCAAGAAGTCGCTGGAATGCCCGACATGAAGGTGTCGATCCGCCAGCAATTTGGCATCGACAGCGATATGGAAGTGCCGGCTTATTCAAAGCCCGATGAGCACGTTCCCGAAATCGACGCCGACTACCGCTTCGACCGGCCAACCACGCTCGCCATCCTCGCCGGCTTCGCCAAGAACCGCCGCGTGATGGTCACCGGCTATCACGGCACCGGCAAGTCGACGCATATCGAGCAGGTCGCGGCGCGGCTCAATTGGCCGTGCGTGCGCGTCAATCTCGACAGCCACATCAGCCGCATCGACTTGATCGGCAAGGACGCCATCGTCATCAAGGACAATCAGCAGATCACGGAATTCCGCGACGGTATTCTGCCCTGGGCGCTCAAGAACAATATCGCGCTCTGTTTCGACGAATACGACGCCGGCCGCCCGGACGTGATGTTCGTCATCCAGCGCGTGCTGGAAGTGGCGGGCAAGCTCACGCTGCTCGACCAGAACAAGGTGATCACGCCGCATCCTGCCTTTAGGATGTTCGCGACCGCCAACACGGTCGGCCTCGGCGACACCTCGGGCCTCTATCACGGCACCCAGCAGATCAACCAGGGCCAGATGGACCGCTGGTCGATCGTCACCACGCTGAACTATCTGCCGCACGACAACGAAGTCGAGATCGTGCTGGCCAAGGCCAAGCATTATCGCAACGAGCAGGGCCGCGACATCGTCAACAAGATGGTGCGGGTCGCTGATCTGACGCGCAATGGCTTCATGAACGGCGATATCTCGACGGTGATGAGCCCGCGCACGGTGATCATCTGGGCCGAGAATTCCGAAATCTTCAACGATATCGGTTTCGCCTTCCGGCTCACCTTCCTGAACAAATGCGACGAACTCGAGCGGCCGATCGTGGCGGAGTTCTATCAGCGCTGCTTCGGCGTCGAACTGCCGGAGAGTTCGGTGAACGTGGCGCTGTCCTAGTTGTCATCCCCGCGCAGGCGGGGAGGAGATTATGGCTTCCAATATAAAATCAAAGCCGTCCGCCAAGGACTCGCCGACCGAGCCGTTCAAGCGCGCGGTCACCGGCTGCCTGCGCGCCATCGCGCGCAAGCCTGATTTGGAAGTGTCGTTCGCCGCCGAGCGGCCCGGCCTGATGGGCGGCAAGGTTCGACTGCCGGAGCCGCCGCGCAAATTGACCAAGGGCGAAGCGGCGATCGTGCGCGGCCATGCCGATTCCATCGCGCTCAGAATGGCCTGTCACGATCCGGCGGTGCATCGCCGCTTGCAGCCTGGCGGCCAGCAGGCGCGCGCGGTGTTCGAGGCGGTCGAGCAGGCGCGCGTCGAGGCCATCGGCTCGCGCCGCATGGAGGGCGTCGCCAAGAATTTGACCGCCATGCTGGATGAAAAATTCCATCGCGGGAAATTCGACGACATCACCGAGCGCGCCGACGCGCCGATCGAGGACGCGCTGGCGCTGCTTGTGCGCGAACGCCTCACCGGCCAGCCGCCGCCGCAAGCCGCCAAAAAGCTGGTCGATCTGTGGCGTCCGCTGATCGAGGACCGCGCCGGGCGCGATCTCGATCGCCTCGAAGACGTGCTGGAGGACCAGCGCCAGTTCGGCGATGCCGTGCACGATCTACTCGATGCGCTGGAAATGGGCGACGAGCGCAGCCGCGATTCCGAGGAGGAAGACGAGGACGGCGAGGAGGATCGGCGCAAACAGGATTCCGGCGAAGACGGCGATTCCGCCGACAGCGACGAAATGCAGCGCATGAGTTCGGAGGACACCGAAGTCTCCGCCGAGGACATGCCGGACTCCGCCGCCGAAGCGGTCGACGCGCCGACCGCCGACATGGCCGATGACGCCGACATGGGCGACGCTGAAACCCCCGGCGAGCCGCAGCGGCCGCGTAACTTTGGCCAGAACGAACCGCGCGGCCCGGACTATCGCGCCTTCACCATGAAATTCGACGAGACCATCGCTGCGGAGGAATTGTGCGAGCCGGAAGAGCTGGATCGTCTCAGAGGCTATCTCGACAAGCAGCTTTCCAATTTACAGGGCGTGGTCGCCCGACTGGCTAATCGCCTGCAGCGCCGGCTGATGGCGCAGCAAAACCGTTCCTGGGAATTCGACCTCGAGGAAGGCCATCTCGATCCGGCGCGTCTGGCGCGCATCGTGATCGATCCGATGCACCCGCTCTCCTTCAAGGCCGAGAAGGACATGCAGTTCCGCGATACGGTGGTGACGTTGCTGCTGGATAATTCCGGCTCCATGCGCGGGCGTCCGATCACGGTCGCCGCCACCTGCGCCGATATTCTGGCGCGCACGCTCGAGCGTTGCGGCGTCAAGGTCGAGATCCTCGGCTTCACCACGCGCGCCTGGAAGGGCGGTCAGTCACGCGAGCAATGGCTCACCGCCGGCAAGCCGGCCAATCCCGGCCGGCTCAACGATCTGCGCCACATCATCTACAAGAATGCCGACGCACCCTGGCGGCGGGCGCGCAAGAATCTCGGCCTCATGATGCGCGAGGGCCTGCTCAAGGAGAATATCGACGGCGAGGCGCTCGACTGGGCGCATAAGCGCCTGTTGGCGCGCACCGAACAGCGCAAAATACTGATGATGATTTCCGACGGCGCGCCGGTCGACGATTCCACGCTGTCGGTCAATCCGGGCAATTATCTCGAGCGTCACTTGCGCTGGGTGATCGAGGAGATCGAAACCCGTTCGCCGGTCGAATTGATCGCCATCGGCATCGGCCACGATGTGACGCGCTACTACCGCCGCGCCGTCACTATTGTCGATGCCGAGGAGTTGGGCGGCGTCATGACCGAGAAGCTTGCAGAGCTGTTCGAGGAGAGTGGTCCTGAGGAGCCGCGCCGTCGCGGGCCGGCACGGCGCAAGCGCGTTGCCTAGGACGAAAAAGCAAATGGCCGGGACACAGGCCCGGCCATCGCAATCGAAACGCGCGCTCGAAAAAATTCAGCCTGCCGCTTTCTTCTTCACGATTTGACGTTTGAGATCGAGCATCTTGGGTGCCAATTCCGCATCCTTGGCTTTGAGCAGGAAGGCATCGAGCCCGCCGCGATGATCGACCGTCCTGAGCGCATTGGCCGATACCCGCGCCCGCACCTTGCGTCCGAGCGCGTCGGAACTCAGCGTGACGTTGCGCAGGTTCGGCATGAATCGCCGCTTGGTCTTGACGTTGGAGTGGCTCACTTTATGCCCCGAGAGAGGCCCCTTGCCGGTCAAATCGCAACGCCATGCCATGGCTCATCCCTCGTAAAACGCCGCGCTACAGCAGCGCCGGTCAGTTCGTTGATCTTGGAAGTCGGCCGGACGTATAGAGAGCCGCTTTAACAGCGTCAAGCCAAGCGTTTTTAACCCTTTTTACGCGCTGGCTATGCTCGCGCCGTCCGGATCTGGAGCGGCCGGCGATCAAACATTCGACGTAATCGACGCCGACCAAGATGACCTAACTTAAACCGACGGTTATCATGCTTTCTGTGGGGCGATCGGCGCCGGAATTGGCGCACCTCTTGCGAGCCGGTCACTACCAACCGTTATATACCGGCGTCCGCCGACACCGCACGAACCCTCGTCCCGGTGCCATAGAGAGTAACGTTCCGTGCTGGCATTAAGCCGACATTTTCGCCTCCTGCTCATCGCCGCCGCAGCAGCGATTGCCGCAATGCCGGCGGCAGCGCTCGCCCAAGGCAAGCTGCAAGGCACGCTGCAAGGCAAGCTGGAAGCGCACTATTCCATGACGCTCGCCGGCATCCCGATCGGCAAAGGCAGTTGGGTGATCGATATCACCGACAACCATTACATGGCGGCGGCAAGCGGCGGCACCAGCGGACTGTTGCGGGTCTTCGCCGGCGGCAAGGGCAGCAGCGCCGCGCACGGCACGATGGCCGCGGGCCAGCCGGTGTCTTCGGTCTACACCTCGTCCATCGTCACCAGCAAAAAAAACGACGAAGTTCGTCTCACGATCGCCAATGGCGTCGTGAAAGATGAGATGGTCAATCCGGCAATCGACGACGATCCCGAACGCGTGGCGATCACCGACGAGCACCGCAAGGGCATCCTCGATCCAATGACCGCCTCGCTGCTGCGCTCACCCGGCACCGGCGATCCGCTGTCGCAGGAAGCTTGCAATAATCGCATGGTGTCGGTGTTCGACGGGCGCATGCGCTACGATCTGCAACTCGTCTTCAAGCGCATGGAACACGTCAAGGCCGGCAAGGGCTATGACGGTCCGGTGCTTGTCTGCGCGGTTTATTTCACCCCGATTGCCGGCTTCATCCCCTCGCGCGCCGCTATCCATTACGTATCCAAACTGCGCGACATCGAAGTCTGGCTGGCGCCGATCGCCGGCACGCGCGTGCTGGTGCCATTCCGCGTGCAGGGCCCGACACCGATCGGTCGGGTGGTGCTGGAAGCCACCGAATTCGTTGCGGCCCCGATCACCACGCACGCCTCCGCCAACGGCCAGAAGACGCAGTGACCGTCATCTTGAGGAGCCCGCCGCAGGCGGGCCTCGAAGGGTGACGGGTTTGATGCTTGACTCTTTTGCCGAGCGGGGTCCTTGCCCCTTGTTAACGTTTAGGCGCTCCTAAAGGCTCTTGAATCCCGCTCTGGCTACCCGATCTTGTGGCTCAGAGGGAACCGTTTGCCAGATATCGCCGTGAACGAAGCCGCATAGCCCCCGAGTCAGCGATTCGGGCGCGGTTCGTTCCAGACTCGTTCTAATGCTTAACCGCGGCCCTCGCTGTCGTCGCATTGTGATACAGAAAATCTCGGCAGAGCCCTCAAACGGCTCTCCCGCCAGTCCGGATGCGTGATGCCCATCTCCTTTTCCCCCCAGCCGAATCGAGCAGCGCGCGCGCGTGGCGCCGGCGTCACCGCCGTGCTCGGTCCCACCAATACCGGCAAGACCCACCTCGCCATCGAGCGCATGCTGGCGCATTCGTCGGGCATGATCGGGCTGCCGCTGCGGCTGCTGGCGCGCGAGGTTTACAACAAGGTGGTTGACCGCGTCGGCGCCGATCAAGTGGCGCTGATTACCGGCGAGGAAAAGATCAAGCCGGCGAACGCGCGCTTCTGGGTCTCGACCGTCGAGGCCATGCCACGCGATCTCGATCTCGCCTTCCTCGCCATCGACGAGGTGCAGCTCGGCGCCGATTTCGAACGCGGTCACGTGTTCACCGATCGTATGCTGAATATGCGCGCGCGCGAGGAGACGCTCGTGCTCGGCGCCGCCACTGTGCGGCCAATGGTGGAGAAGCTTCTGCCCGGCGCTCATATCGTCAGCAGGCCGCGGTTGTCGATGCTCACTTATTCCGGTGAGAAAAAGCTCACCCGGTTGCCGCCGCGCTCAGCCATTGTCGCGTTTTCGGCCGAGGAAGTTTACGCCATCGCCGAATTGATCCGCCGCCAGCGCGGCGGCGCCGCCGTGGTGCTTGGCGCGCTTTCCCCCCGCACGCGCAACGCCCAAGTCGCGCTCTATCAGTCCGGCGACGTGGATTACCTGGTTGCCACCGATGCCATCGGCATGGGTCTCAATCTCGACGTCGATCACGTCGCATTTGCCGCCGACCGTAAATTCGACGGTTACCAATTCCGCAAACTAAATCCCGCCGAGCTGGCGCAGATTGCCGGCCGCGCCGGGCGCGCCACCCGCGACGGCACATTTGGGACAACGGGGCGCTGCGATCCGTTCGAGCCCGAACTGGTGCAGGCGCTTGAGAGCCATGTGTTCGAGCCGATCCGGCTGCTGCAATGGCGCAATTCCGATCTCGATTTTAAATCGATTGGGGCGCTGCAGGCCTCGCTTTCGATGTCGCCGTCGGAGCCCGGGCTCACCCGCGCGCCGGTGGCGGAAGACATTCTCGTTTTGGAACATGCCGCGCGCGACGCGGATGTGCGCGCAATGGCTGTGAAACCCTTCGCCGTCGAGCGGCTTTGGGACGCCTGCCAGGTTCCCGACTATCGAAAGATCGCGCCTGCTACCCATGCCGAACTGGCGGTCACCCTCTATGGTTTCTTGATGCGAGAGGGTAACATCCCGGTCGATTGGTTCAGTCAACAAGTGGCGCAAGCCGACCGGACCGACGGCGATATTGATACCCTCTCAAACCGGATCGCGCATGTCAGGACCTGGACTTTCGTTGCCAACCGCCCGGATTGGCTTGCCGATCCCGAGCACTGGCAAGCCGTCACCCGCGCGGTCGAGGACAGACTGTCGGATGCGCTGCATGAAAGATTGGCCGAACGTTTCGTGGATCGTCGCACCAGTGTGCTGATGCGGCGGCTGCGAGAGAACACGATGTTGGACACCGAAATCGGAAAAACTGGCGAAGTGACCGTCGAGGGCCATGTGATCGGCCGCCTCGACGGATTCATGTTCGCGCCCGATGCCTCCGGCGCCGGCTCCGACGCCAAGGCGCTCAACGCCGCCGCGCAAAAGGCGTTGGCCGGTGAGATCGAGGCGCGCGCCACTAAATTATCGCAAGCCTCCAACGATCAACTCGTGCTGGCGAATGACGGCGCGTTGCGCTGGACCGGCGATCTGGTCGGCAAGCTGATTGCCGGCGATGACGTGCTGCGTCCGCGCGTGCGCATCGTCGCCGACGAGCATCTGACCGGACCGGCCAAAGAGCTGGTACAGACGCGGCTCGATCTGTGGCTCAAGACCCATATCGAAAAGTTGCTGGCGCCTTTGTTCTCGCTCGCCGCCGCCGATGACGTCACCGGCATGGCGCGCGGTATCGCTTTTCAACTGGTGGAATCGCTCGGCGTGCTCGAGCGCCAGAAAGTCGCCGAGGAGGTCAAGGGTCTCGATCAGCCGGCGCGCGCGACCTTGCGCAAATACGGCGTGCGCTTCGGCGCCTATCACATCTATCTGCCGATTTTGCTCAAGCCGGCGCCGCGTTCGCTGGCGACGCAGCTCTGGGCGCTCAAGCACGAGAGCCCGGATGCCAAGGGCGTTACCGAATTGCTGCATCTCGCCGCCTCGGGCCGCACCTCGATTCCTGTCGACAAGGACACGCCCCAGCCGCTCTATCGCACGGCCGGCTATCGCATCTGCGGCGAGCGCGCGGTGCGTGTCGATATTCTGGAGCGGCTGGCCGATCTGATCCGCCCGATATTGTCCTGGCGTGAAGCCTCGCCCGGCCCCAAGCCCGAAGGCGTGTTCGACGGCCGTGGATTTACGGTCACTGGAGCGATGACGTCGCTTACCGGTTCGTCGGGCGAAGACTTCGCTTCGATTTTGCGCTCACTCGGCTATCGCATGGATCGCAAACCCAAACCGGCTGAGACAAAACCGGCCGAGGCTGCACCGTCTGAAACGCCGCAAGTTGAAGCACCACAAATCGAAACGCCGCAAATCGAAACGCCGCCTGTCGAGGCTGTGGCAGTTGAGGCGGTCGCTGCCGATACCGTCGAGCCGGCAATGATCGAGGTGTGGCGGCCGGCTGGACGGCACGAAAATCGGCCCGCTCGTCCGCGCCGTCAGCCGCGCCCGCAAAAAGCCGCAGCGCCCGCGCCCGCGCAAAATGGCGAAATCGCAACGCCTGCGCCGGTTTCGGCGGCAACTCCTCAAGAGCCCGACAAAGGCCCCAATCCCGATCAGCGCCCCGAACGCCATGAGCGCCAGAAACGCGTGGAAAATCAAAGCAAGCGGTTCGAGCGCAAGGTGGATGCTCAGCATCATCGCGATCGCCCGCCACGCCGTGATAAAGGCAATCAGGTCGAGCGCGCCGACCGCGAGCAGTATTATGCAAAGCCATATGGCGGTTCGGAAAATCGCAGCAAACAGGCGGATCCCAATTCGCCTTTCGCCAAGCTCGCCGCGCTCAAGCAGCAGCTTGAGCAAAGCACCAAAGAGTCTTGAACCGCCAACGCATCGACAAATGGCTCTGGCACGCGCGCATGGTGCGCACGCGCAGCGACGCCTCCGCGCTCACGGAGGCCGGATTTGTACGGCTCAACGGCCAGCGCGTGACCGCGCCAAGCCATCCCGTGCGGCTCGGAGACGTGGTCACGCTGGCGCTCAATCGCGCGGTCAGGGTGATTCGGGTCGAGGGCTTTTGCGACAAGCGCCAGAATGCGCCCGCCGCTCTCGCTCTTTATCGTGATATGTCAAAGGGTTCCGAGAGAACCGCCGTGCGTTAGGGAGACCTTCGCCGTAAAATTTAGAGGTCCGAAAGCCACGCGGGAACATGTCTTGCAGCCTATATAGCCTTACGATAGGCAACATTGCTGAGCTCAGCGCGGAGTTGGAATGACCTACGTCGTCAACGAAAGCTGTATTAAGTGCAAGTACATGGACTGCGTGGAGGTGTGTCCGGTGGACTGCTTCTACGAAGGTGAAAACATGCTGGTCATCCATCCGGATGAATGCATCGATTGCGGTGTCTGCGAGCCGGAATGCCCGATTGAGGCGATCAAACCGGATACCGAGACGGGTCTGGAGCCATGGCTGGAATTGAACGCCGAATATGCCAAAGTCTGGCCGAATATCACGGTAAAAAGGGACCCTCCGGCCGATGCCAAGGATTGGGATGGCGTGCCGGATAAGTTCCAGAAGTTCTTTTCGGCGAAGGCGGGTAGTGGCGATTAAGCGCGATGATGCTGAGCATGGACCCTTAACCGACCGCCATATGGGACCCTTAACCGACCGCCATATTGACCCTTAACCGACCGCTATATGGCCCCCTAACCGGCCGCCATAAAGGCCTTTTGGTCGGGCCGGGTGCCGGTTCCATCGTTAACCGATATGACACATTTGCAGGGATGAGCCCTGAATGGCGCTTTTGCGACGCTATAAGGCTTTGATTTTGGTCAAAAATGTGCTATATATAGAAAAATCCGATGAAGATGAAAAAGGCCGCTACGGATGCGCTCCCTCTCTCGGGAGCCTTATTTTTCGCGGCTGCACCCAAGGGTCTTACCAGAGGGCGTGTAATCCACGCGTGTAGCAGTGGCAGTAAAGTCGCGTCAAAAAGCTAAGAAAGGTTCCCCCGGCTCGAGCCGGCAACCGAAAAAGTCTGCCGAAGCGCGGCGGACCTCGCATGCCCCTCGCGGCGCGATCCGCGCCGGGGTTCCCGCAGCCAAAATGGCCGGCAGCCGCAAGGCGGCCGGTGAAGGAGTTTTGCCCGGAATGCCTACCAATAAAAAGACTACCCAGCGACAAGGCTTCAAGACCAATGAGTTCATTGTCTATCCGGCCCACGGGGTCGGTCAGATTCTGGCCATCGAGGAGCAGGAAATCGCCGGCGCCAAGCTCGAGCTGTTCGTCATCAACTTCATCAAGGACAAGATGACGCTGCGGGTTCCCACCGCCAAGATCGTGTCGGTCGGCATGCGCAAACTGGCGGAAGCTCCGCTGGTCAAGCGCGCGCTCGATACGCTCAAGGGCCGCGCGCGCATCAAGCGCACCATGTGGTCGCGCCGTGCGCAGGAATACGAAGCCAAGATCAATTCCGGCGACATCGTCGCCATTGCCGAGGTGGTGCGCGATCTGTACCGATCGGAGACGCAACCGGAGCAGTCCTATTCCGAACGGCAGCTTTACGAAGCCGCCCTCGACCGGCTGTCGCGCGAGATCGCGGCTGTGCAACGCATCACCGAGACCGAAGCGATCAAGGAAATCGAAGGTGCCCTTGCCAAGGGCCCTAGGCGTGGGCCGAAGCCCGCCGACGAGGCGGAAGCCGAACCTGCTTCCGAGGAGGAGGCGGCCTAACGGCCTCTTTCATCGCGGCATACATTTAAAAAAGCTCGGCAGCGATGCCGGGCTTTTTGTTTTGACGTCGTGGTAGAACCGATGTCATGGCGAAAGCTGCCGACCATAGTCCCGTCACAATGGACCCGCCGCGCACGTTCCGGCGCGTGCCGTTGTTGCCTCATCAATTGCTGAGCAAGGTCACCGCGCAGCAAGACCTATTTGTGCTTGGGCATGTCGGTGTTCCACGCATCGGCGTTAAGGCATGGAGCCTGAGCGTCACCGGCCTGGTGCGCGAGGCTGCGACGTTTACCTTCGACCAGATTCGGCAAATGCCGAAAAAACAAGTTGAGGCCTTTCACGAGTGTGCCGGCTATCCGTCGAACCCCAAGATCGCCACGCGCCGTGTCGGCAATGTTGTGTGGGGCGGCGTCGATCTGAAAACCTTGCTCGATGCCCTCGGCGTTCTGCCGGAGGCGCGCTTTCTCTGGTCCTATGGACTCGATAGCGGCGAATATGACGGCGTTCGCTCGGACCTCTATCTGAAAGATTGCCCGCTTGAGCGTCTCAAGCACGGTGATGTTCTGCTGGCGTATGAAATCAACGGCGAGCCGCTCGATGCCGAGCATGGCTTTCCGTTGCGTCTGCTCATACCGGGATTTTACGGCACCAATTCGGTCAAATGGCTGTCGCGGCTGCATCTCGCGCGCGAGCGCGCCGACGGCCCTTTCACCACGCAGCTCTACAACGACGCGGTCGATGGCGGCACGCGGCCGGTCTGGCAGATTGCCCCGGAATCGGTGATCGTCAGCCCCGCGCCGGATGCGCAAATCGCTGCCCACGCCGAAGATATCTGGGGCTGGGCTTGGGCCGATGGCGGCGTGACCGCGGTCGAGATTTCAACCGACGGTGGGCAGACCTGGCGCGCGGCGGAACTGGATAGACCCAATGGCTGGTCGTGGCAGAAATTCCGTGCCCCGTGGCAGCCGGAAGGCGCGGGAGAGGCGGTCCTGATGTCGCGCGCGACTGGCAAGCAAGGCACACAACCGCTGGCCGATTGGCGGAACTGCGTCCATGCCGTACGGGTGGTCAAAACCGGCCGCGCATAACGGCATTGCTGCCGCGCCATTTGCTCTCCTCGTTCGGCGGGCTACAATGCCGGCCAATCATTCAACTGAAAATCAAGGCTGCGATCGATGACCGCCAATCCCGGCTACGTGGCGCCCACCAAGGAGAGCGGCGCCCTCGGCGTGCACTCGCTCGATCAGTTCGTGCTGTCGGTGCCGGACGTCAATGCGGCCGACGATTTCTACACCAATTTCGGCCTCGATATGGTGCGCAACGGCAACACGCTGGCGATCAAGACCTTCGGCCACGAGCACAGTTGGGGTTCGGTGATTGAGGGCAAGACCAAGGCGCTGCATCATCTCTCGTTCGGCTGTTACGCCGAGGACATTGCGCGGCTGAAGGCGCGCATCGAAGGCGCCGGCGTCAAGCTGGTCGATCCGCCGCCCGGCTTCGAGAGCAACGGCTTCTGGTTTCGCAACCACGAAGGCGTGCTGATGGAAATAAAGGTGGCGCCCAAGGTGTCGCCCGACCACAAATCCGACAGCATCTGGAATCCGGTCGGGCCCGGTGTCGCGGCGGCGACGATACGCGCCAAGGCGCCGCCGGTGCGGCCGCGCCGGCTGTCGCATGTGCTGATCTTCACCAGCGATGTCGATGCTTCGATAAAATTCTACGAACGCACGCTGGGCCTGCGCCTGTCCGACCGCGCTTCCGATCTGGTGGCGTTCATGCACGGCATCCACGGCAGCGATCATCACCTGCTGGCGATCGTGAAGTCGAGCGCGCCGGGCTTCCATCATTGCAGTTGGGATGTGTCGAGCATCAGCGATATCGGGCTTGGCGCCATGCGCATGCACGACAAGGGCTGGACCAAGGGCTGGGGCCTGGGCCGCCACGTGCTCGGCTCGAATTATTTCCACTACGTGCGCGATCCGTGGGGCAGCTTTTCTGAATATTCCTGCGATATCGATTACATCCCGAAGGAGAATCGTTGGCCTTCGGCGGACCACAAGCCGGAGGATTCGTTCTATCTTTGGGGTCCCGACGTGCCGCGGGAGTTCACGATCAATTACGAGGCGGGTGAGGACTAATCCCTCTCTGGCGCCCTTAATCCACCACCAGCTTCACTTTCGTGCCCGGCTTCACGGTGTCGCGCGGACCAAGGCCATTGAGCACGCGGAAGCGGTCGAGCGAATGATCGGCGGTCGCCATGCGGCGCGCCAATTTTTCGACCGTATCGCCGGCTGCGACGCTAACGATTTTCAGATGCAGCGGGTGAACCTGCGCGCTTTCCTCCAGGCTCATGCGGCGGAAGGTTGCAATCGATTCACGAAATGAGCGGTCGACCGCCTCGGTCTTGTTCTTGGCAGCGAAAATGAAGCGATAGACGTCGCTGCCGAAACGCACCGCGAACAGGCGGAACGACCATTGGTCGCCTTTGGCGGTCGCGGTCGCTACCGGGAAGCCATTGATGTTGAATTCCTCGACGCTCGCCGGATCGACTTTATCCATCCAGCCCGATGTCAGGTAAGCGGGCAGGGTCTGTTCGGCCGGCACGCTGACGACGTCGAGCCGCATCGCTTCGTCGCCGCCTTTGAGGCCGAGCACCGCCTGCGCGGTATTGTCGAGGACAAATCCCGGCGGCGCGAGAAAAGTAAAACTGAGCTTGGGATGCAGGAAGCGCCGCCCGCGCACGAAGCCCTCGCTCGGATCCTCGCCATAGACCATGCCGTTTAATTCGCCGAGATATTGGTCTCGATCGCGTTCGCCAGCGCCGGGACCGCTGAACTGGCGCGCGTTAGCGAGCGCATTCTTGATCCGGTCGGGTGTCGCCGGATGGGTGGTGAGAAAGTCGGGCGCGCGGTTCTCGCTGCCCGGCGTCTTGAGGTCGGCATTGCGCTGCATGTCGCCGAGAAAGCGCGAGGCGCCGTAAGGATCGAAACCGGCGCGCGCGGAAATGCCGACACCGATGCCGTCGGCTTCGAACTCCTGCTGGCGCGAGAAGGCCGCCAGCGTGAGCTTCGATTTGGCGAGCGCCAGCGCGCCCATCTGCGGATCGCTCAGCACGTCGCTCACCACGTGGCTGATCAACGCGGCCTGCCGCGCCTGATCTTCGCGGATGGCGGCATGACGCGCGATCACGTGGCCCATTTCATGCGCCAGCACAGAAGCGAGCTCGGCCTTGTCGTTGGCGAGCGCGATCAGTCCGCGCGTGACATAGAGATGGCCGTTCGGCAGCGCAAAAGCATTGATCGCGGGCGAATTGAGGATCGTCACCTGGTATTTAAGGCTCGGCCGTTCCGAGGCGGCCACCAGCCGGTCGACGGTTTTTGCGATCTCGGTCTGTAGCGGGGCGTTTTCGTAAATGCCGCCGTAAGACGCGAGGATGCGCAGATGCTCGCGCTCTTCCGCCGGCTGTAAACCGGTTTGTTCGGTGGTCTGGGGCACCGGGAGAGAAACTTGTTTGTCATCGGGCGTGCTGGTGCAGCCGGCCAACAGCATGACGAGCGCCAAACCGCGCCATCGCCTCGCCGTGCTCGCTGACCCCGCCATTATGATCTGCTCAATCCAGAACTTCGATCTGCTCGGGCGCCTCGGCTGAAATGACCGGGCCGCCGCGCTGCTCGATCCAGCCGCGCACCCTTATGCGATGGCCTTCGAGCTGTTTGGGTTCTACGCCGGCAGCGGTAAATGCGCGGCTTACGCGCTTGAGAATGATCACAGTGAAATCCCGCGTCCAGCGCCGCCCGAAGTTCACATATATAGTGGCTCCGCTCTCGCGCACCGACAACACCTTGCCTTCCACCAGCGCGAATTGACCCCGCAATGCCTCTAATCGGGCCAGGTTTTCCGCCGACAAAGGGGCGAAATTGGGATCGGTCCAAATGCCGCGGCCGGCGGCGCGGGCCGCCTTTTCGGCGCTTAAAAGCCGGTCGGCGCAGGCTTTGTCGCCGATGCGCGCCGAAACCCGGGCCTGGCCTGCCTGCAACATTGTTTGCTGTATCGACTGCGTAGCATCATCAGGAAAAGCGTAGGCCACGACACGGCCGTAACGGTCGCGCTCGGCGCCGAGCTGTTCCAGTCGCAATCGATGACCGGCCGCCATCGCCTGCAGCGCGGCGCGGCTATTTTCGCTGACTTCAATGCCGGCCAGCCGCAGTTCGCGGCCATCGGCGAGCGTCAGCGTCCTGCCATCGCGTATGATGCCGGCATTCGCCGTACCGATAGCCGTGAGCTTGCAGGGTTCCTGCGCTGCCGCATTGCACACAAACAGCACGCTCGCTGCGGCGATGAAAAGTTTGCTGCGCTGGCGGCGTTTCATGGATGGCGGCCGGTTACCGGAAGTCGCTACAATGCCGGACAACCATAACGGTCTTTAAGACCATGGGGGAGGGATCGATGTCATCGCCGCGCAGGCCGCCAAATCGCCGCACCTTTCTGACAAGTGCTGCCGCCGCGAGTCTTTTGATTGCGACCGGCGCGCGCGCCCAAACCACTTGGCCGGACCGCGCGGTGAAGATCATTGTGCCCTATCCGGCAGGTGGTTCGACCGATGTGCTGGCGCGCATCTTGGCCGACCGGATGAACCAGATATACAACCAGCCCTTCGTGATCGAAAACCGTCCGGGCGCCGGCGGCAACATCGGCATCACCGCCGTCACCGGCAGCGCGCCGGACGGCTATACCATCGGCGCCGCCACCATCGGCCACTTCGCGATCAACCAGTTTCTCTACAAGGATATGCCCTACGACCCGCAACGCGACATGATCCCGGTATCGCTGACCTGGGAATTGCCTAACGTGTTCGTTGTCGCGGCTGAACATGTGCCGGCCAAGACACTTCCTGAATTCATTGCCTGGGCCAAGCAGAAGGGCCATGTCAGTTTTGGCAGCCCCGGCATCGGCACCTCGCCGCATCTTTCGGGAGTTTTGTTTTCCAAGCGCGCCGGA
>Ga0207933_1001313_pt1 | contig 19551 bp, 17 predicted proteins | sample NGESurdeep092012_4_FD_184488 | JGI IMG/M metagenome (GOLD analysis project Ga0207933, IMG submission 184488) | Arctic peat soil microbial communities from Barrow, Alaska - NGEE Surface sample F53-3 deep-092012 (SPAdes) | ecosystem: Environmental > Terrestrial > Soil > Wetlands > Peat ...
GAGCGGTAAAAGTAATTTCTGCATCAAGCAAAATTACGAATAAAAAAAAAGCCGCTGCAGGGTACGAGGCAACGGCTAAAGAAAAAAAATCTTATAAATAGTAATCTTCTGAATTGAGGGTGTTTAGTATTTTTTAGATATGCCAATTCTTATGCCGTAATTTATCAAATGTTCTTTTCCCGTGTATTCACTTTTATAAGTAGACAGCAACTGATAATATACATCAGGTCCGATATGCCATTTTATTTTGTTTGATCCAAACGATATAAAAGCTCCAAAATTTCCACCTAGATTCATTTTACGCATCAGTTCAGGATCCTGCACATAATTTCTTTTATCAGAAGAAATTATATAAGAATTGCTTTGTAAAACGACGGAAGGTTCAACCGCCGACGCAATATTGATCTGCATTTTTTGGTTACCCCAAACCTGGTATTCAATTCCTAACGGTATTGAAAATTGCAAGTTATAATTTGTTAGACCAATCTGACCGTAGCTTTGGCCATCTCCATAAAAAGTGATATAATTTTTCGAATATAAAGCACCAGTTGACATATTTTTTAAAGTCAATGTGGCAAAGGTGGGGTGAATTGGATTAGATACTATATTGTAATCAGAATAATTAAGATTAAACCCGGTAAGCAGCTTCCATTTTTCCGACAGGGCATAGGTCATTTTTGCACCGGTTTCAAAACCAAGTTTGGCATTATAGATCATTCCATTAGAAGTTGAACGTTGAAATACTACCAATGGTGAATAATTTATAGGAGAGGAAGTCAAATCACTTCCATCGAAACTGGCAGTGCTTATCGTAGGTGTAATGTAATAAATCCACTCTATTTTTTTACTCCACCTTCGATGAATTTTTTTAGAAAAAGTTTTTCCCGGTTGTTGGAGATGTGTGTTAATAGCCGAATATGAATTCAATTGCAATCGTGAAGAAGAAGGATTCTGATCTACTGAAGTAACCAACGCAACGATATTGTTAAAATTTTCAGACATCACCATGCTATTTTTGATAGTAATAGCATCATCTTCCTTTACAAATAAATTCAAGTTTTCAGGCAAAATACTAATACTGTTACTTTTGCTGGGTAAACTCTGAGCATCTGGATTAAGTTTCAACAAATCATCAGTTGCATGATCAGCCTTCTGAGCATTGTTTACTGCGTTAGATGGCAGACCTACATTTTCTGAATAGCGGTTAGTTTTATTAAGCGAAGACCAGCCCGATCCTGTTTTCGAATGATTTTGAACGTTTAATTTTTCATTCTCGGCTCTATTAATCGAAAGTTTTTCGCTGCTAGTACTTTGTTTGGGATCATTGTCTTTGAACGATTTTTGATTCAATCCAGAACTGGAATTGTTTTCTAAATCAAAATTGATGCTATTTGCGGGTTTACTATTGCCACTTTTACTCTCTGCAATTTTTACGGAACTTTCTTGTAAAGTCGATTTTTTTGAAGAATTGTTTAAGTATCCTATGGAGAGAAGCGTAAGGATAAAAACTATACCCATAGTCATCGAAGGCCATCTACTTCCCGGGTGAAGATTATTATAAATTCCATTCCATACACGCTTGGAAGGAGTTAATCTAAATTGATCTGCATGATCTTTTAAAGACTGCTCAAAATCCATCATATCGAATCTTCTGTCTATCATTCTATGGTTCAGTTAGTGGCCTTAAAGGCTATCTCAAAAAATATCCCTACTTTATAGCAACCATGCTTACGTTCTCTCTTGGCTTTTGCAATATTTTCTTCTTTATAAGTATGTCTTCCAGTAATCCCCTTGCCCTTGTGTACTGCGATCGGCTGGTACTTTCCTCAATTTCCAAAATTGAAGAAATTTCTTTGTGAGAATACCCTTCTATAGCGTAAAGATTCAGCACAGTTCGGTATCCAATGGGCAATAATCTAATACAATCAACCACTTGCTTTGCCTGAAGCATAGAGGGTATGTTGTTTTCATTGATCTTGATGTTCGATGCATACACCAAATCCACACTATCAGAAAACTTTTTGTTTTTCTTCAAGAGGTTGATACAGGTATGAACCACAATTTTTCTTATCCAACCTTCAAGAGAACCTGATCCCTTAAATTGCTGAATTTGAGCGTACACCTTTATAAATCCCTCCTGAAGCATGTCCTCAGCATCTTCCCTGCTATGTGCATACCGATAACACACCCCCAGCATTTTTGGGCTAAACCTTTTGTATAGCTCCTCCTGGGCAAATGAGAGGTTATCAAGACAACCTTGAAGTATCGACTCTTCCGTCATAGTTTGTTCTTGTTTAACCCTACTAAGATAAGACAATTATTATCGCGAAACGCTGCGTCACAATTTTTTCTTAAAATTAAATGTTTGCGAAATTACATTGTTATTGTTTCAAAAGCTCGTTTTGATTAAATTATTTTCCCTTTAAAGCGAGATCCACTACGGGTTTCAATACAAAAATTTCTATTCAGAATCAATCAAAACATCTCCTTTCATTTCTTCTGGTATTGGCAGTTTCATCATTGTGAGAATTGTAGGAGCAATGTCGCCCAATTTTCCGGACTTTATTTCCCCTTTCCATTCTTTATCAATTATAAAAAAGGGAACCAGGTTTTTAGTATGGGCTGTGTTTGGCGTTCCATCATCATTTACAATATAATCCGCATTCCCGTGATCCGCTGTTAAGAAAACAGTATAGTCATTTTCAAGAGCGGCCGTTACAATTTCTTTTACGCAGGCATCTACAGTTTCCACGGCCTTTACCACTGAATCCCAAACACCTGTGTGGCCTACCATATCTGCATTCGCATAATTCAGACAGATAAAATCTGCCGATTTATTTTTGATTTCAGGAAGCAACGCCTCCGTCATTTCCAATGCACTCATCTCCGGTTGCAAATCGTAGGTAGCCACTTTGGGCGAAGGAATCATAATCCTGTTTTCTCCTTCAAAAGTCTTTTCTCGTCCGCCGCTGAAGAAAAAGGTAACGTGAGGGTATTTCTCGGTTTCGGCAATGCGGATTTGCTTTTTATGATGCATCGTCAGCACCTCTCCAATCGTATTTACGAGATCGTCTTTTTGAAAAATAACATGAATATTTTTGAATTGATGATCGTAAAGCGTCATCGTCGTATAATGCAATTGGAGAGGCTTCGTGCCTTGCTCAGGAAACGCGGTTTGTGTCAGTGCTTCGGTAATTTCCCGGCACCTATCTGTCCTGAAATTAAAACAGATTACTGCATCTCCATCTTTGATTCCTGAATCCCGGGTAGCCGCATTAATGATCGGTTTTAAAAATTCATCGGTTACATCTTTTTGATATGATGACCTTACAGAAGCTAATACATCGTCAGATATTTCACCGGTTCTTTTTACCAAAGCATCATAGGCTACAGCTATCCTTTCCCATCTTTTATCCCGGTCCATAGCGTAATACCTGCCCGTAATTGTAGCAATCTTACCTGTGGTTTTATCCAGATGTTGTTTCAAATCTTCGAGGAAATGTATTCCGCTTTTTGGATCCGTATCGCGCCCATCCGTAAATGCGTGTATATACACATTTTCAAGATCGTGTTTCTTACAAATGCTTGCAAGCGCTTTTAAATGATTGATATGGGAATGAACACCTCCATCGCTTACAAGTCCAATCAGATGCAAGGGCTTTTTGTTTTCCTTTGCATAATTAATACTATTGAGAAGGTCGGGATTTTTCTCAAATTCGCCGCTTTCAACAGCCACGTTAATTCGCTCAAGTTCCTGGTAAACAACGCGTCCCGCGCCGAGATTCAAATGGCCTACTTCACTGTTGCCCATTTGCCCGTCGGGCAAACCAACCGCACGGCCGAAAGTAACTAATGTAGAATGAGGATATTTATCATAAAGTGAATTTACAAAAGGGGTTTTAGCGTTCTGGATGGCGTCGCTTTCTTTTTTCTTGCCAAGGCCCCAGCCATCCATGATAATTAAGATTACTTTATTTGATTTCATTTTTCAAAACTAATTGATTAAGTATTAAATATTTGCATTTTTTTGTTTAAATTTATTACTGGTTTCGTTCGAAAAAAATTGAAAAACCCCAAAACTGAGAATATGAAAAGATCAATATTTTACACTTTAGCACTTGTCTTATTTTCGTCATTCTTCTATATCTCGTTGGCAAATATTATTAACGCGATGAAATCGGGTAACGCGACTGAAGTAGCAAAATATTTTGACGAAACCGTAGAAGTCACTTTTTCTGACAAAAGCAATTCTTATTCTAAACAGAAGGCGGAGCAGGTATTACGGGATTTTTTTGCTAAAAACCCCGTGAGTAATTTTGATGTAATTCATCAAAGCAAAAACGGGGACTCTCAATATTGCATAGGAAATTTGGTTACTAAAAACGGCACTTTCCGGACTACCATATACATAAAACAATATGGCGACAAGCAATTAATTCAGGAATTGCGTTTTGGTCAATAATAAGAACCAGATACCAAAGCCATCAAGCACGTCCCCCAACATCTCTTTAACAGAATTTCAACATTACTCCTTTACACCACTACTATTTTTTGATTTTCTTTTAATTTTATCTTGTTATATTCCTTATGTTTCAGTCGCATTGTTCTGAGCCACGATTCGATCAACATTTTTCAAAATAACTTGTTTCTATGTCCAAATTCATTTGTCTATTTTCTTTACTTGTTTGCTGGCACGCCGCTTTTTCTCAGTTTAATGATTCTACACATCATCGCTTTTCTTTAGCATCTACAGGTATCATTAACCAAACCCAAGAACTTAGTTCTTTCGTTTCAAACAACATTATTTCTTATGAATTAAATCAAAAGAAAATAAATTTTAATACAGCAGCCAGCTGGGTATATGGAAAACAAGACAAGCAAGTGTCCAACAATGACTATTCCGCATTTGCCAACCTGGACTATTTAAAAGACATAAAGCGTCTTTATTATTGGGGGCTGTTTTTTTTCGACAAAAGCTATTCTTTAAAAGTAAATTATCGCTTTCAACTAGGAGCGGGTGTGGCCTATAATGTTTTAAACAAGCCCAATCTAAATCTATCGCTCAGCGATGGATTTGTTTATGAAAGCAGCGACCTTACCGATCCGGTAATTGGAAAAGATGTATACCAAACGGTGAGAAATTCTTTCCGGTTAAAATTCCATTGGGTTTATAAAGATATCCTCGTTTTTGACGCGGCAGAGTTTTATCAACCTTCACTTGCTTCATTCAATGATTATATTTTAAAATCGAACAATAGCCTTTCAATCAAACTAAACAAATGGCTTGCTATTAATGCATCTCTGGCTTATAATAAAATCAGCCGCACCGAGCGCGAAAATTTATTGATTACTTATGGATTAAAAGTTGAAAAATATTTTTAAAAGTTGACTCGAAATGAAACAAATGAGCCGGCCACAAAAAAAGAGCGGCTTAATAGTAAACCAATAAATATCAGAGATTCCTATTCTGATTAAAATTAAAAAACTATTACGCTTTTAAATTAAACATCTGTTGCGATGCCTTTTTGGCGGGAAACCACGAAGCACAAAAAGCGATAATTAGAGAAGTAAGCGCCACCAGGATAAAATCAGTAACTACCAACTTAACCGGGAAATAATCTATCAAAAAAGAATTTCCCACCAGTTTAATCATGTGGTACTTCATTTGTAAAAATGCAATAATCAATGCAAAAATGATTCCTGTTCCGGCACCTACCACCGCGAGCAAAACTCCTTCGCTCAAAAATATTTTTTTGATCAAAGAACTATCCGCTCCCAAAGATTGCAACACGCTGATGTCTTTTCTTTTTTCCAGCACCAGCATCGTAAGAGCGCCCACCATATTAAAGGCGGCAATGATCAGAATTAAAGTAAGCACCGCATAAATAAACCATTTCTCCAGGCGCATAGAATTGTAAAGACTCGCATTTTGCTCGTACTTGGTAAGTGTTTTAAACTGACTTCCTAATCTTTCTTGAAGCGTTTTTGCGAATTGTGCTGACTGATCAGGTTTTGACAACGAGATTTCCAACGCGCTATATTCACCAGACTGATAATTCATTTGTTGCTTCATAAAAGCCATATTGGTGATTACATATTTATTGTCAAAATCCTGCTGTATAGCAAAACTGCCGGCAGTAGTAGCGTTTCCTTCGCTCAATGCTGAAAGCGGATTCGGATTTACTGAATTTGTTTTTTTAGGAAGAAAAACCGTAACCGGAAATAGGTTTCTATCTGCCTGTATGCCAAGAGCGCTTTCGATTCCCGCGCCTAAAATCAGTTTTGGCTTATCAAGCGTACCAACGTTAAAAGTGCCGTGATACATTTTTTGCGGAACTCCTGAAACCTGGTAATAATCAGAATCAACTCCTTTTAATAAAACCACCGTTTGCTGGTCACCGCTTTGCAAAAGCGCTTTCTCTTCTACGTCCAGCGAGGTGCCAGACACATTCGGCATTTTATGAATTTCATTTAATTGCGACTGGGTCATCAAAAAAGTCTTTCCCTGGGCCGGAACTACTTTTACATCGGCGTAGAAATTGGAATACAGCGATTTCACCAGATCTTCAAAACCATTGAAAACACTCAACACTAAAACCTGGCATAAGGTGGAAAAAGCAATAACACCCGCAGTTACCCACGAAATGATATTAATGGCATTGGTGCTTTTTTTTGCTTTAAAATATCTCCAGGCGAATTTTAGATACAAGTTGAATAGGTAATTAGACTATTAGTTAATTTGTTTATGGGGTAATATGTTTATTTGTCATCTGAATTAGAAGTGTTTTCCTTTCCGTCGTGAGAGGGCAGTGGACTTTTCTTAATATCATCCAGTAATTTTTCTATTTTAAAAACATAATCCAATGTATCATCCTGATAAAAGGTAAGTTGAGGAATGCTGCGCAACTGGTGTCTCATCCTTTTTCCCAATTCACCACGTATTTCACTACCGAGACTTTTAAATTTTTCAAGTGCTACCTCGGCATCTTTCACCTGGAAAAAGCTCAGATAAACCCTGGCTTCGAAAAGATCGGGGGTTATCTTTACGGAAGAGATTGAAATCATGCCTCCTTCGTACATCGTAAGACCCATCTTTAAAAAGATGTCATTTAATTCTTTGGCAATCTCAATAGCAACCTGTTTTTGTCTTTTACCTTCTATCATTTTGTCAAAATTTATTAGTTCACAAATCCCCATTAACTATTCCGATACTAAACGGCGTGGAATGGTAAAATTAGTTACTTTATTAGTTACTTTGCTGTTATTGCAATTATAATACCCACTCAAATTAATAAATGAAGAGTTTACGAACCATTTTCAGGTATGTTTCCAAATACCCAAAACTGATCTTTACCTATTTCACATTCAATATTCTTTCCAATCTTTTTTCAGTAGTATCGCTCGGTTTATTAAGCCCTTTTTTATTACTTATTTTTAAACAGGGGAATACACTGGGAGATGTTGCCAAAACTTCGGGCTTCAATCCAATGAACCAGTTTAAGCTTTGGATGCTTCAAACAATACACGGCCCCGGTGGAGAAACAAGAGCGCTTGGCGTAATCTGTATTTTGATTGTAGTTTTTATTCTTTTAAAAAATCTTTTTTTATATCTCTCTATCTATATTCTTACGCCTATCCGCAACCTCATTGTAAATGATATGCGGACCGCGATGTATAAAAAAATTCTGGAGTTGCCCATTGGCTATTTTAACGATCAGAAAAAAGGCGATATCATGAGCAGGCTCACCAATGACCTAAGTGATATGGAAACGTCTTCGGTAAATCTCCTGGAATCGCTTTGCCGTGAACCGGTGACTATTATTCTTTTTCTGGGTGCCATGATTGTTCTAAGTCCTCAATTGACTTTATTCCTGCTCATCCTGTTGCCTATTGCAGGGTTTATTATCGGTAGGCTAAGTAGAACGCTAAAAAGACAAAGCAAGTTGCTACAGGAAAAACTGGGTGAAATACTTTCCACCATTGAAGAGACATTAAGCGGCATTCGCGTGATAAAAGCTTTTAATGCAGAAAAAGATCAGTTTAAGAAATTTGATGACCAGAATAATGATTTGCTCATCATAAAAAACAAAGCGATCAGGAGGCGCGATCTGGCTTCTCCGGTTACTGAAGTTATGGCTATATTGGCGGTTGTAGTTGTTCTTTGGTACGGTGGCCAACTCGTTCTCAAAAATTCGTTTTCATTAAATGCGGAAGATTTTCTTACGTATATTGTTATCTTTTCGCAGTTGATACAACCTCTGAAAAATTTATCATCTGCATCATACAATATTAAGAAAGGCGCCGCCAGTATCGAACGCATTGAGCATCTAATCAATGAAAATGTGTCCATAAAAGAAATCGCCAATCCGGTTACCTTAGAGTTTTTTAACGATTGCGTCGAATTTAAAAATGTTTCATTTTCTTATGAAGAAAAAACCATACTGGATAATATTAATCTGAAAATTGAAAAAGGGAAAACGGTTGCTTTGGTTGGTTCTTCCGGTGCCGGTAAAAGCACGTTAGTTGATTTGATACCGCGCTTTCACGACACGGTGCAAGGGGAGCTGTTGATTGACGGAATCAACATCAAAAACTATTCATTGAAATCTTTGCGAAATCAAATGGGAATTGTGACACAGGAGCCTATTTTATTTAATGATACAATTGCAAATAATATCGCGCTTGGGATGGATGACGCCGCTGAATCGAAAATTATTAACGCGGCTAAAATAGCGAACGCGCATGAATTCATTTTGCAAAAAGAAAATGGATATAATACGTCTATCGGAGATCGCGGGAACAAACTAAGTGGAGGCCAAAAACAACGATTAACAATAGCAAGAGCCGTTCTTAAAAACCCACCTATTTTATTATTGGACGAAGCCACTTCATCGCTGGATACGGAAAGTGAAAAGCTGGTACAGGATGCCATCAATAACCTGATGACCAACAGAACAAGTATTGTGATAGCGCACCGTTTAAGCACCATACGACATGCGGACGAAATCATCGTACTGGATAAAGGAAAAATCGTAGAGCGCGGTACGCATATGACTTTGATGGCGCTGGACGGTATTTACAGAAACCTGGTTTCTATGCAGGAGGTGAAGTAATTGAGAGAATTTTATTTGTAAGCAGTAAGGCAACAAATAACCGGACTTTCTATTTGATAAATTACAATACAAGAATTCGTAAGAAAATCACAATAGCACTTGCAGGAAAATAAAAATCTGCATTTTTTATCCGTTCACTGTTGGGGGATTAGAATTTTTTAAGATTCCTTTTCTTTCATCAAAGTCTTAATATCCTTTTCCATCCTGACAATTTCATCAGGTTTCAGTCCGTCGTAGATACCGCGAACTCTGCCGTACTTATCTACCAAAGAAAAGAACTGCGTATGAATAAAAGCTTCGGCGATATTGATGCTGTTGTTTTTCGCGTTGTCAAGAAGATAACTTTGGCGCGCCATTTTATAAAGTGAATCTTTATTTCCTGTTACAAAAAACCATTTGGCATTATTTGTTTGTTCACTGCCAACTATCTTTTCCTGATAAGCTTTCAGTAAAGGGACTGAATCCGTTTCCGGCATGGACGTATGAGAAAGGATAGCAAAGTCTTTATCATTTTTAAACATATCATAAACGCCTACCAAATTACCATTCATTTTGGGACATATCCCTTTACATGTGGTGAAAAAATAATTGGTTACATAAACCTTCCTATCAAAATTTTGCTGGGTAACGTCTTTCCCGTTCTGGTCAGTAAATGAAAAGTTTTGTACATAGCTCATTACCGGGAGCTTTACATCAAAATAACCTTTCGTGAAGGATAGCAAAAAATAAAACATCCCAATCAGCCCGGCGAAAAAAATAGAATAAAATATTAATTTCTTTTTCATGCGGTAAAGGTAATGATTCTGCGAAACCACCAAGCAGAACGAATTTTATCAATACATAAAAATGAATTTTATATATTTTATTCATTCAATATTACATCACGTTAATTTCTCCGAACACCCGTTTTTAGCTCAAAAAACCCCAATCACTTTTGTTACAGTTTTACTTTACCGGCTGTATCATAAACGAATAGCTGTAATCTTTATAATCCATTCTGTATTGCTTCAATGGCCATGTACCCCATGAAGTAATACCTCCTAAGCCCGTCTGTTGCAGGTCAATGTTTAAGATGGTCATATCCCTTTCCTTTAGTTCGCCCGAATGCCTGTTATGCTTTACCAATCCTTCATCCAGGTCTTCATCCAGGTAATGACGTGCTGCGATATTTAAAACTGTATCTCCGGAAATCCATAATCCTTTACCGTTCTCACTGGTTAATTTCACCCAGCGTACATCGGTTTTATTGCCAGTTTCCTGTGGCCTTACATAAGGATGAAACTGATCGTGAACATTCATTTTATACACACCAACGAAGGCTGCATCTTTGCGATCCCAATAATTTTCTGACGGTCCGCGACCATACCATTCCATTTGGTCGTATGCTTTAGGAAGCATCATCTGCATTCCAAATTTAAACATCATTGGCTCTTGCTTTGTACTATCTGCGATCAAAGATTCCTTTACTTTTATCGCACCTTCTCCATTTAATTCATAATTAATATCGAGGTAAGCATACACATCAGGCAGCGAATAATGCATATTCACTTTGATGTTTTTGCTATTTGAAGAATCTATTTCGAAACCGAGCAACACATAATTATGGCTGGCACGTTTCCAGTTTATTAGCTTTTCCTGAAGACCTGCGCCAAAATCATTATCTGTAGGAGGACGCCAGAAATTAGGCTTCAAATCATACCCCTCCTTTAAAAAATTATTTCCATCCACGATATATTGATGCAATAGTCCATCATGCCTGCTGAAAACAAATTGGACATTGCTGTTAATGATATTAATAACGCTATCGGAAACCGTTACACGCAACTGATCCGACTCGGGCAAAGTTGTCTTGTTATCTAAATGGCTATAAAGCATTAATTGATCCTTCGCTATTTCCCAATCAGCAGGCAGCATGCCTTCTTCTTTTTTATTTTTATAATAAACATTCAGAAAAATTTCTTTGTAACCCATGCGCGGCAATTTGTATTTCAAATCAACCAAAGCCGTATCATGAGGCGCCACATTCAGCGATTCGTATTTTCCTTTCTGAATAATTTTTCCATCGCCAACCAACTCCCAATCCATATACACATCGTCCAAGTTTCTGAAAAAATTATCGTTATAAACTTTTATTTTCCCAACCATTATATCCGCGGGAAAAGTAAATATGTTTTGATATATTTTTTTTACTTCCAGCATTTGTGGGTTTAACGAGCGATCGGGCAAGACAAGTCCGTTGCAGTTAAAATTATCATCACTCGGCATATCAACACCATAATCGCCACCATAGGCCCAAATCGTATCGCCCTTATCGGTAATTTTTTGAAAACCCTGATCCACAAAATCCCAGATATATCCGCCCTGCATGCGTGGATAATATTTACGAATAGTATCCCAATAATCATTAAAATTTCCGTCGGTATTGCCCATCGCGTGTGCATATTCCACTAATATAAATGGCTTGTGATTGCTACCGCTATCATACTTAACGTGACGAACCATATCATCAGGTGAAGGATACATAGGGCAGTAAATATCAGAAAAACGAGTTCCGCTGGCAGGTTCATATTCTACCGGACGCGAAGGATCACGATGCTTTATCCAGTCATAACACTTTTCAAAATTGATTCCCATTCCTGCTTCATTTCCCATTGACCAAATGATTACGCATGCGTGGTTTTTATCGCGCTCAACTGCCCTTGAATCTCTTTGAAAATGTTGAAGAAACCAATCCGGTTTCCTGGATAAAGAACTTTCCCCGAAGCCCATACCATGTGATTCAAGATTGGCTTCGTCCACTACATACAATCCATATTTATCACACAACTGATACCAGTAAGGGTCGTTCGGATAATGGGAAGTTCGTACCGCGTTAATATTATTCTCCTTCATAATCCTTACATCCTGCTCCATTCGTTCCTTACTGATCACCTGGCCTGTGATGGGATCCATCTCATGTCGGTTCACTCCTTTTATCAAAATAGCTTTCCCATTTACGTGCAATACACCGTCTATTATTTCCACTTTCCTGAAACCGGTTGTTTGTGGAATCACTTCTATTACTTTTCCGTGGTTATCGTATAATGTGGTAAGTATCGTATAAAGGTTCGGCGTTTCTGCACTCCACTTTTTAGGATTATTAACGGTCGCAATAATGTTTTTAAACTTTGTAGAATCCTTCAATGACACAGATTTTTTATAAACTGATTTTCCCGATGCATCTAATAACTCAAAAGAAGCTTTATAATCGTTAAGTTTAGAATCGTTATTATTTAAAAAATCAAGGCTGATCTTTAATTGACCCTTTTTGTAGTCATCTGTCAACCCAGGAATAATTTCTACGTCTCTTATGTGAATAGGATTTCGCGCATACATGTAAACATCTCGATTAACGCCAGCTAAACGCCACATGTCCTGATCTTCGATATAAGTGCCGTCGCTCCAGCGATAAACCTGGAATGCGATTAAATTTTTTTGTCCCGGTTTCACATATTTAGTTATATTAAACTCAGCGGGCAGTTTGCTGTCTTCACTATAGCCGACCCATTGGCCATTCACCCACAAATAAAAGCAGGAACGTACTGCACCGAATTGAATATAAATATCCTTGCCATCCCAATTTTTGTCAATGGTTATTTCTCTTCGATAGGAACCCACCGGATTGTATTGATGAGGAACATGAGGTGGATTTGGTTTCATTAAATATCCAAAATCATATTTTACATTGGTATAAATAGGAATGCCATATCCATTCACTTCCCAGGTGCCCGGTACTTTAAAATTATCCCAATGGCTGTCGTTGTAATCTGTTTTCCAAAAACCTAATGGCTTATTGTCAGGTTTATCAACCCATTTGAATTTCCATGTTCCATTAAGCGATTGAAAATCTTTCGATTGCTGTTTGTCATCTTTTAACGCCAATTCTTTATTTGAATATGCGAAATACGTAGCGTGCATTGGCTCGCGATTGTATTCATTTTTTAATTCATCTTCCCAAAAGGAAGGCGGTTCCTGTGCTACAATTTTGGTCACCGATAAAATAAGTGTGGCACAAACAAATAATTTTTTGATCAGGATCATGTTACAAGATTTTTTTTATTGGGAAAGTCACAAGATAATAAAAGTTAAAACCCGTTGTTGAATAATTTGAATATGCAAATCACGCCTATACAAAATTAAAATCCTTTTCTTCACGGCTTTTGCCTTAACATAATAGTGATTTGATTTCGTTAATTTTGCATTCTAAAAAAATGATATGCAACAAGAAAAATTTGATTTTGGAATGATTGGCCTTGGTACAATGGGAAGTAATCTTTTATTGAATATGGCTGATCATGGTTTTTCTGTAATTGGATTCGACACCAATCCCGATAAAACAAAAGGCCTTGAAGCTTCTGCTAAAAAGGACACTTCCATAAAAGGAGAGGTAAAAGGAGTGAATACTTTATCAGAGATGATTTCATTTTTAAAAACTCCGCGTAAATTAATGATGCTTGTTCCCGCAGGAAAACCTGTTGATAGTGTAATCGGCGATTTGAAACCATTGCTGGGGAAAGGCGATATTATAATCGACGGAGGAAATTCTCATTATACAGATACGCTTAAAAGAATTAATGAATTAAAAGACATCGGCTTCCATTTTATGGGAATTGGAATTTCCGGTGGTGAAGAAGGCGCGCGTAAGGGTCCAAGCATTATGCCAGGTGGTGATGAAGAAGCTTATAAAGAAGTAGAGCCCATCTTAAAAGCGGTTTCTGCAAAAGTGAATGGTGAACCCTGTGTAGGTTATCTTGGTCACGATGCCGCCGGGCATTATGTGAAGATGGTGCATAACGGTATTGAATACGCGATAATGCAACTGATCAGTGAATGTTATGATTTAATGCATCATGGATTGGGTCTTTCCAACAAAGAACTTCATGACGTTTTTAAAGACTGGGACAATGGAGATTTGAAATCCTTTTTGCTTGAAATTACAGCAACTATTTTTGATAAAAAGGACGATAAAACCGGGAATGACCTGGTGGATATGGTTCTGGATAAGGCAGGCGCTAAAGGCACTGGCAAGTGGACTTCACAATCTGGGCTCGATTTACCAATGCCAATACCTACGATAGATTCAGCGGTTATGATGCGTAATCTTTCTTCATTAATTGATGAAAGGAAAGCGGCCGCGTCTGTTTACAAAACATCACCACAAAAAATTGAATCCGATAAAAAAGAATTCGTGGCCCAATTGCGTGACGCATTTTATTTTGCTTCGCTAATCAGTTATGCCCAGGGCCTGTCGATGCTTACCACCGCATCAGACGAATTAAAAATGCATATTCCATTACCTGAGGTAGTAAGCGTTTGGCGTGGTGGTTGTATTATTCGTTCAGCTATGTTGGATATGTTTAAAAAAGCCTACCAGGATTCAACATTAAAGAATTTATTACTTGATAAGGATATTGCCGGAATTTTGCAAAGCAAGGAAGTGTCTCTGCAAAAAATTGTTTCCGCAGCCGCATTGAATAATTATCCTGCAGCAGGCCTAATGGCTTCTCTAAATTATTTTAATGCCTATCGCAGAAAAACATTGCCGACGAATTTAGTACAGGCACAGCGCGATTTTTTTGGAGCACATACTTATCAAAGAACAGACGAAGAAGGAATATTTCATACAGAATGGGAGTGAAGAAAAAGTAATGAGCGATAAGGAATGATCATAGTAAACAAACAATTAGAAGAGAAAGCTATTTTTATTTCGGAACTGGCAACCCAAACTCTTTCGGATTCATTTAGGAAGAATGAGTCGAAATGAAAATCCTGATAATTTCTTCTTTTACTGAATTTTACAAAATCAGGCATTAAAAAAAACAATTAAAACTAAACCAATCAAAATGTTAGATTATAAAAAATTACCACCAACGGTTATTTTCATCTTCGGCGGTAGCGGGGACCTGAATTATCGTAAACTAAATCCCGCTTTATACAATCTTTTTCTTGATAATGCTATGCCCGATCATTTCAGCATTATTGGCATCGGCCGCTCTCCCTATTCCGATATCGATTATAAAAAGCGTTTGAAAGAAGGCATTGATAATTTTTCGCGGATAAAGGACACAAATGGGAAATGGGATGAATTCTCAAAGCATTTGAATTACCTTCAAATGGACGCCAATGATCCGAAGGGATACGCAAAAATGGAAGAGATAGCGAAGAAGAAAGAAGCGGAAGCAGGCGTTCATCCGACAGTAGTTTTTTATATGGCAGTAGCGCCCCAGTTGGTGCCTGAAATTGTAAAACATATTGGTAAAATGAAGCTTTGCAAGGATACCAAATGCGCCCGCATTGTTGTTGAAAAGCCGTTTGGTCATGACCTGAAAAGTGCTGTGGAGATGAACCAGATGCTGGGTAAATATTTTGACGAAGAACAGATATATCGTATCGACCACTATCTTGGGAAAGAAACCGTACAAAACATTCTCGCCATGCGTTTTGCGAACGCGATGTTTGAGCCTTTATGGAACCGCAATTATATAGACCATGTTCAGATCACTGCTGCAGAAACAGTAGGCGTGGAAGGCCGTGGCGGTTATTATGAATCCTCCGGCGCGTTAAGAGATATGATACAAAATCATATTTTACAACTGCTTTGCATGATCGCGATGGAAGCACCTGTTTCATTCGATGCCAATGAGATCAGAAATAAGAAAGTGGACGTGTTAAATGCCATACGAAGAATACCGAAGGACGAAGTGCAGGATTATGCAGCACGCGGACAGTATGGCGGCGGGTGGATGCAGGGGGAAAAAGTGCCTGGGTATAAAGAAGAAAAAGGAACCGATCCCAACTCAAATACGGAAACCTTCGCGGCAGTAAAACTTTTCATTGACAACTGGCGATGGGAAGGCGTGCCGTTCTATGTTAGGACAGGAAAACGTCTACACGAAAAATCTACGGAATTAACGATTCAATTCAAACCAGCCCCTGATTTCGCGTTCCCGAAAGAAGCTACAGAAACATGGCGGCCAAATCGTATGTCGATAGGCATATCGCCCGAAATGGACATTTGTCTCACTTTCCAGGCAAAAAGACCTGGACAGGCGATGGTCCTCAACCCTGTGGATATGGTATTCAGTTATGAAGATGCTTATCAGGGCGAAGAGCCTGAGGCCTATGAAACGCTTTTGTATGATGTGATGGACGGCGACGCAACGCTGTTTATGCGTGCCGACCAGGTAGAGGCAGCCTGGGAAGTAGTAATGCCAATCCTGGAAGTTTGGGGTGCGCGCAAACCTTTGAATTTCCCGAACTATTCGCCAAACTCCTGGGGACCGGAAGATGCAGAGGCGCTTATAGCGAGAGATGGGCACAACTGGATTTCAATGCCTGCAAAAGCCAAATCTTCCGGAAAGGATTCAGCGAAAGATTCCGGAAAAGAAAATGAAAAACCAAAAAGTAAGAAACCTGAAAAAAAGGCCTGATATGAAGCTACACATTTTTGATAATAAGGAAATCTTGAGCGAAAATCTTGCTCAATGGATTTGCGATCTAATTACAGAAACATTAAAGACCCAGGAATTTTTTTCACTGGTCCTTTCCGGAGGCGAAACCCCTAAATTACTTTATCAAAAATTAGCTTCTGAGAAATACAAAAGCCAGGTAAACTGGAATCGCATCAATATTTTTTGGGGCGATGAAAGAGTGGTGCCTTATGATGACGATCGCAATAATGCCAGGATGGCTTTTGATATTCTATTAGATCACGTAGATATTCCTGTCAGCCAGATTCATAAAATGCGCACGGATATTGAAACTAATTTTTCTGTAGAAGAATACGGGAAGATTTTACATGCTGCTTTTGATAACACTCCGTACAGCTTTGACTTGGTAATACTTGGGATGGGGGATGACGGACATACACTCTCCCTTTTCCCAAACTCACCCATTATCGATGAAAATGTTCATTGGGTAAATTCTGTGTATAACGAAAAACAGAAAATGTTCCGAATCACTTTAATGCCTTTGATTGTAAACAAATCGGCCAATATCGTTTTTATGGTTGATGGATCTAAAAAAGCAACCGTGCTTCAACATGTATTAGAAGGAGACTACACACCTGAAAAATTACCTTCACAACTTATTAAACCGATAACCGGCCAATTGCATTGGTTTTTGGACGAAGAGGCTGCTAAAGAGCTGAAAAACCACTAATCATCTCAGATGTGTGAGTTTGTAAAAACAAAAAGCCTTTGAATTTTCAGATTCAAAGGCTTTTTGTTTAAGCTGTAGGGGAAGGGTTCGAACCTTCACGAGGCAGTTAGCGGTAGCACAAAGTTCAGTGGTCGACCCTGGTCATTCTAATATTGCTACTAAAACGGCTCTATGCTATGTTTATACTGTGATCCTCACCCCCGAGACAAGAGGGCATGTCTGCCAAAAATTTCATCACCCCACAATTTTTAAGAACTAATATGATGCAAATCTAAGAAGAATGGGCTTAATAGAAAAGGAAATTAACAAAAAAACAATAAAATTAGATATTATTCAAATAAATTAGTAATATTGTAAACACTATCTAATATTAATCCTTTATGACCACCAAGTTAAACATCGACAAACTCGATCTGAGTATCATCCAGGCAATGCTTGATAATGCTGAGACGCCTTATGCTGAATTGGGTAAAAAACTCTTTGTCAGCGGTGGTACTATTCATGTCAGAATAAAAAAATTAGAAGAACTGGGTATTATCAAAGGCAAAAAACTAAAAGTAAACCTTAAACGGCTTGGATATGACATCACAGCCTTTGTAGGTATTTTTCTTGAAAAGAGTTCCCTTTATGATGAAGTTGCCAAAGAATTAGAAAAGATTCCCGAAATAATCAGGCTTAATTATACTACTGGTAATTATAGTATGTACATTGAAATCGTTTGCAAAGATATTAATCAGCTGCGACTCGTGCTGCATGATGGCTTGCAGAAAATAAAAGGAATCGAACGTACTGAAACGCTGATCTCACTGCAAGAAAGTTTTAACAGGAGTGTGAAGGTAAGCGATAACGAAGATTGATTACGCACTTCGACAACAAAGCAGTAAATCAACAAAAAAAACGGATTTTTAATTTTTTAATAAAATGAATCTTATTCTTGCAATGCATTTTTATAAACCTCCAATGCCCGCTTTCTTGCAAACGAATGTTCGACAATTTCAGGCAGATCACCTGGCTTAAAATCTTTGATCCATCTCTTTACATACACCAGTTTTGGATCAAATTTTTTTAATTGTTCGTATGGGTTAAAAATTCTGAAATAGGGAGCAGCATCACAGCCGGTGCCCGCCGCCCACTGCCAGTTGCCATTGTTTGAAGAAAGCTCATAATCCAATAATTTTTCGGCGAAATAAGCTTCACCCCAGCGCCAGTCTATCAACAAATGCTTACAAAGGAAACTAGCAACCACCATGCGTACACGATTATGCATCCAACCGGTTTCGTTTAATTGTCTCATGCCGGCATCAACAAGTGGATATCCTGTTTCACCTTTACACCAACATTCAAATTCCTTTTCATTATTTCTCCATTTGATATCATCGTATTTTCTTTTAAAATTATGATTGACCACATAGGGAAAATGATACAATATCATCATAAAGAATTCGCGCCATATCAATTCATTAGGCCATTGCTCATTCAGCCGGTTAGCAATTTGTGCTGTTTGCCTTACACTAACAGTCCCAAATCTCAAATGTACACCAAGATGTGTTGTTCCTTCTATGCCAGGTATATCCCGGGTTTCAGAATAATTCCGGATGAGTTCTTCACTTATTTTCGGTTTAGCAACGGTGCTATTGGTTTCTTGAAACCCTATTTTTTTCAGCGATGGAAAAGGCAACTGTTCTGTTTTCAAAAGATTCGACAATAGCTTTTCAGAAGAGTAGGAATCAGTGTCACATTCCAGGTATTTCTGTTTCCAAATTTTCGAATAAGGTGTAAAAATCGTGTAGGGAGATTCATCTGGTTTCATCACTTCTGATTTCTCAAAAATTACCTGGTCTTTAAAAGTGCGAAAATTAATTTGATGTTGCTTAGCGAATTCTTCTACCTGCTTATCCCGGTCTGTTGCATAAGGCTCATAATCGTGATTGGCGTATATTTCTTGTATTTGATAAACTTTATTGAGTTCTGAAAAAGCATCTAATGGCCGATCGTAAACGACCAGGATAGACGAGTTATATTTCCGAATCGCGTTATTAATATCATGAAGTTTTTCATGAATAAAAGCAACTCTTTGGTCGCTTTTATTATCGAGGTTTTCAAGTATATTTTTAGAATAAAGCAGATAGGTCGTGATGAATTGAATAGTATTTGTTTTAAGCTAATAATATTAGTATATTTGAGCTAAAATTATTAGCCATGTTTACAGGAATGAGTTTAATAGAATTTACAAAAAAGT
>Ga0207933_1001314_pt1 | contig 19466 bp, 11 predicted proteins | sample NGESurdeep092012_4_FD_184488 | JGI IMG/M metagenome (GOLD analysis project Ga0207933, IMG submission 184488) | Arctic peat soil microbial communities from Barrow, Alaska - NGEE Surface sample F53-3 deep-092012 (SPAdes) | ecosystem: Environmental > Terrestrial > Soil > Wetlands > Peat ...
TTATCGACCTTTTCGGCTGCTGCGGAGCTAATGAGCGGCCCCAGGTTTGTTTCTTCGTTCCGTGGGTCTCCCATGTTGATCCTGCTGCGACGCTCTAGCAGGAGGTTCAAGAAATTCTTATAAACGCTCTCCTGGACCAACACCCGCTTAACCGCGCAGCAGATCTGCCCAGCGCCATTTGTCAGGCGGCCTTGCACGACGGCATCGGCAGCCGCGCCAAGATCCGCATCTTCCATGACGATCATGGCATCGGTGCCGCCCAATTCGAAGACGAGCTTCTTGAGCGATCCGGCAGTTTTGCCTTCGATGATCTTTGCCGTGCCGAGGCTGCCGGTGAAACTAATCACGCGAATTTCCGGACTGGTCAGAAGCTCGTCGCCAAGTTCCTGCGGGTAACCCGTGAGCATTTGCATGCCGTCACCGGGCATACCAGCTTCGAACATCAACTGACCTATTCGCAGTACTGTTAGTGGACAGGATTCGGGCAATTTCACGATTACCGCGCATCCCGCGGCGATAGCTCCAGGGATCTTGTGCGCGAAAAGCTCGACCGGATAATTGAACGGAATGATCCCAAACACAATGCCGACGGGTTGTCGCACGGTGTAGGCGATCATCCGCTCCAGTCCCGGGACTCCATCCATGGGCAAATAGTCGCCCCGAATCCGCTTGGCCTCGTCCGCGAAATCCTCGAACAGGCGCCGCGTTGTAATCATCTCGGCTCGACATTGGGTGATTGTCTTGCCGTTTTCAGCTGTAAGCAATTGGCTCAGTTCTTCCAGGTGAGACCCAATTAAATCCGCCGTCCTTCTTAAAATAGCGCTTCGTTCATGCGCGGGGAGGGATGCCATGATATCCCTGCCCTTGCACGCGGAAGCGATGGCCTGCTTTACATCCTCGGGCCCGGCCTGAGGTACGCACTCAATCACTTCATCGGTTGCAGGGTTATGCACCGGGAATGTGTGTCCGAGAGCCGATTCCACAGGTTTTCCAGCAATAAGCATCCTCATGGCGTCACGCGTTAAACCCTCTCCTCAAAGAACAAGCTAGCGTTGCCCGGCAGTTTAACATCGCCGCGACGACACCTGTCAAGGCAGATTCATTAGGAGTTGTGTCAACGGTGCATAGACAGCTTTTCGATATGGGGGACGGAGAGGTAGACAGAATCCCCCAGGGCTGGTATATCCGTCACGTTCACCGGAAGTCAGCCGAACGGCGGCCCGAGAAAGCTAGCTATTGGGCCACAAGGGCGGCCGTCATCTCTTCGCTACATCCAGCGGATCCGCCAGATGAAGCGCGAATAACCAATTCGAAATTCAGCAGGACGTCCCGCGGGGGTTGACTGGGATCCAGAAACCGCTGAGCCATCAAGGTGATTGCCGACCTGCCGATCTCATGACAGGGCTGGCGAATCGTCGTTAGCGGCACCGGCAGCAGACGCGCATATTTCACATCGTCAAAGCCCGCCAGCTTGATGTCTTCCGGGACGCCGATTGACATGGATCCAAGCACCTGCATTACGTGGGCCGCCATGTAGTCGTTGGAACAAATAATTCCGTCGGGCTTGAGCTCTTCGATAATGTGCCGGATGGAGGCTGTCTCGGAAGGTTCGATATGCCGGATAAAATCAGCGTGGAATTCGGCCTCTGCAGCAAGAAGTGCTTCGCGATAGCCGAACGACCGGGCAACGCAGCTCGGAGCCGGCCAAACCCGGCCGATAAAAATCACGCGTTTGCAACCAGCCGAAAGCAAATGAGTGGTGAGAACATAGCCGGCACGCCTGTTATCGAGGCTCACGAGGTCATAATTGCTGCGGTTCGGAAAGCCGACGAAATCCCGGTCGATTAAAACGACGGGGATCCCCGCGTCGCGAAATTGTTCGGCGATGCGGCCGTTCACTATGTCCTTCTCCGCCGTGTGTTCCAAGGGGGCGAAAAAGACGCCCGAGACCTTCCGCGCAATCCACTGCTTGCACCAGTCTCGCGCCATTTGCTCTACGCTGCGCGAGTCGTCCGGCGACTTCCCCCATAGCAAAACGTGGTGCTCCGACAGATGCGCTTCGGCCATGCCGCGGCAGATCGGCTCAAAGATTTCGGTGTCCCCTAAACCAGGTATCAGCAACCCGAACGTGAATCCATCCTTCAGCGCAGCGCCGGAGACATAACTGCCGGACCCTGCCCGCCGTTCGATAAAACCACTGAGTTGAAGCTCCCGGAGCGCCCGATTCACCGTCAGTCGCGAGGCGCCGAAGACCTTCAGAAGCTCCGATTCGCTGGGCAGCCGCGCGCCCCTTTTGTATTCACCGGTGATGATGGCCCCCTTGAGGGCGTCGTGAATCTGCCGGTATTTCGGCACCATAGATATGCCAGGTTCCATAAACTCATTACGATATCACATCATCACAGCGTCTATCCTGTCCTGTCAGTCCATCTCTCAGCGCCCACAGCGTTTCACCCCTATTCCGGCGTTTCAATTCCTGCTCTGACCCACCCTCCCCCATTTTCGCTCACAACCTGTCTATACAGACCACATCGATATGCATTTGTTTAATCTCTTGACAGACATGCCAATAGGTATTACAAGTCTTGGGAACTTGGAACCGAGGGCAGACGATGCCGCGAAGCCACTTCCCCACCCGTTTTGAGGCAGCCAGTTCAACGAGGAGTAGTCCTCGGCGGCTGGCAGCCAGGCTCTTGCCGAACATCCATCGCAGCGCGAAATGCCATGCGGGAAATCCCGCCAACTCGTGGCCCATGCTCTGCGCTCCCTGTCACATTCTGCCTGACGCTTCTGACCGTGCTTCCTTTTGGGTACGCGGGTCAGTGATACCAGCCGCGCTGTTGAGCCCGGTACGAAATCAGATCCAGTTGTGGGGGTGCTCAGGCCTAAGTTCCATATCGCTTCAACATTAAAGGAGGTAATCAGTCCATGGCTAGAATCCAGTTTGCCGCTGCACTAAAGATCGAATCGCCTAAGAAAACAGCTATGAACGTCGCCAATAGCATTTTTCTGCTGCTCCTCCTGCTTGCATTTACCCCGCCGATCGCTCATGGGCAAACTACGTTTGGGACGATCGTTGGTGCTGTCACTGATCCAAGCGGCGCGGCTGTGTCCGGCGTCACAGTGACCCTCACAAGCGAAGCGACAGGCCAAGCCCGCACGATGAAAACGACCTCGGCCGGTACGTACTCCTTCGTCAATCTCGATCCGGGCTCATATAACCTGACGGCCGAACAAACCGGGTTCCAAGAGATCCAGCGAAACGGTGTAGTCGTTCTGGTCGGCAGTACCGCCCGAGCGGACATCACCTTGCAAGTGGGAAGCACCAGCACGCAAGTCGTAGTTACGGCTGCACCGCCGCTCCTGCAGACCGACTCGGCGAGTCTGGGATCAGTGATCGAACAGCGCACCATCAAGGACATGCCGCTGAGTGGCCGCAACGTCGACAATCTGCTAACTCTGGTGCCGGGCGTGGTGGCCCAAGGCAGCACCTATGGTAACCCCTCGACAAACCCGATTGCCCTCGGTAACTACCAGATCGGCGGAGGCTTCGGCAATCAGAGCATCTTCTTTGTTGATGGTGTTCAATCCAACATCCCAGAGAATAACTCGAACGTGATGATCCCTAGCCAGGACGTTGTATCGGAGTTCAGGGTGTCCACGAACAACGTCAGCGCCGAATTTGGCGGCTTTGCCGGCGGCGTAGTCAATATCAGCACGAAGTCCGGCACGAACGAGCTTCATGGGTCGGCCTATGAGTACCTGCGAAACAAGGTACTGAACGCAAACGACTTCTTCAGTAACCGCCACGGGCATGCACGCCCTCCCTACGTACAAAATCAATACGGCTTTACGATCGGCGGCCCGGTAAAGAAGAACAAGCTCTTCTTCTTTACGGGGATGGAGTTTGAGCCGGTTCGATCAGCTGCGACTTCGATTACAACGGTCCCCACCACCCAGATGGTCGCGGGCGACTTTTCAGCCCCCGGACTTCCGCGGATCTATGACACGAGTACTGGACAACAATTCCAATATGATGGCAAGTTGAACGTCATTCCTCCCAACCATATTGACCCCGCAATGACTAACTTGCTGAAGCTTGAATATCCGGCGCCGAACGTTCCAAATGCGATCACAAACAACTTCATTGCTGTCCAGACCAATGCATACAACCAAAAGCAATACAATGCGCGCATGGACTGGATAGCTAGCCAGAAGGATACCCTCTTCGCACGGTATGCACATTGGAGCGTTCAATCCGTAGGCTCAAATGTTTATGGATTACCAGCAACCAAGCCCAACCCGAGTGGGTTTAGAGATGATGAGGCGATCATCGGCAACACCTACACCATCAATCCAACAACCGTGGTGGATGTCAGGCTCTCATACCTCAGATCATATTTCTTCACGTATCCCACTGGTTTGGGAACAGATATTTCCTCAGCTTCACCCGGAATCGCAGATATGGTCCGGCAGCAGGGACAACACATTCCACTTGCTTTTAGCTGGGCTGGAACTCCAATTTCCGGCGTCGGCGCCGGCGCGCAACTTTATTGGTACAACAATATCTACACTCTCTCCGGCAGCATTACCAAGATCCTGGGGCGCCATACGATCAAGGGGGGCGGGAACGTGCGTCAGGTCTCGTGGATCGCTGCTCCCGACAGTAATGGCGGAACCATGCTCTTCACTGCCCGGGCTTCCGCCAACCCCTCTTTTCCAGGTTCAGGCTACGCCTTTGCTTCGGGCCTCCTTGGAACTCCCGATACCATGTCAACTCTTCAGGTCGGAGGCAGTAGAGCATTTTTCCACAACTACAGCTTCTATGCAACCGACACCTATCAGGTTACGCGAAAGCTGACCGCAGACCTTGGCCTCCGTTGGGACCAGCCGGGATCGTACTCGGAAGTGAACAACTACAATACAGTCATTCTGCCCAATGCCGCCAGCCCACTGGGAAGCATCTCCAATCCGGCTACCGGCATGACTCAGAAGCTCAAGGGCGACCTGGCGCTGGTGGATAGCCCGGATTATCCATCACGCAGGGAGGAGCAACTGCACTATGATCTGTTCGCCCCGCGGGTGGGACTTGCCTACCGCGCTTTGACAAATACGGTACTTCGCCTGGGGTATGGCGTATCTTATCTCCCCTCGACACTCTCGCAGGACGGCCCCAACAGCTCCAGTATCAACTCATCTTTAACATCGCTGAAAAACTCATATAACCCCAACAACACATTCAGTCAAGTCACTACGACCGTATCAAACCCGTTCCCCAGTGGCATCATTCAGCCGCCCAGGAGAAATTCTGCTGCCCTCGCCGCATTGTATGGCCAGAACATTCAGTCTCGTATTCCGAATCAGGCATACAGCTACGTACAGCAATGGAACGCGGCAGTTGAGAGACAGTTGGGCAAAAGCGCCAGCTTTAGCTTGGCGTATGCCGCAGCCAAAGGCACCCATCTCCAAATGGCCGGCGCGGCGACGTGGTCTGCCCTGAATATCAATCAGCTCCCCGACGGCTATGACTCAATGGGAAGCGATCTTTTGACGCAGGTTCCCAATCCTTTTTATGGAATCATCACCACGCCCGGCCCGCTGTCGGGTCCAACGGTCATGAAGGGCCTGCTCTTGAAGCCGATACCGCAGTACAACTATGTGACCGCGGCTGGCTCCAGGTCCGGAGCTTCTACCTACAATGCGCTGCAAGCCTCATTCAAGAAGCAGTTTTCTGACGGTGGCATCATCACAGCCGCGTACACATGGTCAAAGCTTCTGTCGAACACGGATAGTATCACTGCATTCCTCGATGTGAACAACTTCGGAAACTTCTACGTAGGCGGCGTCCAGGATAACAATAATCTGCAAGGCGAAAAATCGCTCAGCCTCAACGACTATCCGCAGGTGCTCACGATCTCATACGGGGTCAACCTTCCCTTCGGGAGAGGGCAACACTACCTGTCATCAACCCGGGTGAATGGCCTGGTTGCCGGATGGAGAGTCAACGGAATCACTTCCTTTATTGCTGGGACGCCTTTGGCCATCGGCGCAAACGCAAACGATACGACAACACCGAACTACCTGATGCAGGATTTCGGAGCAGGTGGCTACCTGCAAAACCAGAACGGCTTAGAACCTCTAAGGCCGAATCTGGTGCCGGGCTGCAAGAGGAAAGAGCCTGGCTCAGCCGTCGCTCGCGTGAATTCAGGAAAGTGGTTTAACACAGCTTGCTTCACGCAGCCGGGCAGCTTCCAATTTGGCAATGAGCCGCGCGCCGACACCTTGCTGAGAAGGCAGGGTGTGGACAACTGGGACTTCTCCATCGCCAAGACCACAAACCTCGCAGAGAAGTTCACTTTGACCTTCGATACGGAATTCTTCAACGTCTTCAACCGCGTTCAGTTTGGGGCGCCGTTTGAAGCCAGCTACAGCGGGCCCAACTGGGGAGCCATTACATCCCAAGCCAACAGCCCGCGCCTGATTCAGTTCGGTCTGCGCATTACGCGGTAATCAGGCGGTGATTCATGCCGGGAGCGTCATTCGCGGTAGCATGACACTTCCGGTTCCGCTGAGTACATATGCCGCTGAGGGCGAGTGCGCATCCGGAGGCCGTCAGTTCAAGCCGCTCAAATGGTATTTCACTTTGCACAGTTAACAAAGCCCGGTGCTCGTCCCGGGCCCATGTGATATTAGAGGCGACTGTTGTTCTGGACTTCCTGATCTCCGTGATTCAGAATTTGCTGGGCCGAATACGACCCTCGGGCCCGATTCCGGAAGGTTATGCGTGACGAAGATTAGCCGACGGGAGATTTTGCGGCGTTCGGCAGGATTGGCATGCATCGCGGCTTCGCGCGCGCACATCGCGCGTGCTTTCTCCGGTGTTGCCCCCCGTGCGCATTGGGATGTCAGATTGGCTGCGAAGTTAGCTCTGGACCCGCGGCGGCCGCAGTACCACCTGTTGCCAAAAGCCTACTGGATGAATGATCCAGATGGGCCGATCTACTGGAAGGGCAACTACCACATGTTTTTCCAGTACAACCCTAACGGAGCTTACTGGGGCGACATGCACTGGGGCCATGCGGTGAGCCCGGATATGATTCACTGGCGGCATCTGCCGGTGGCTCTCGCTCCGACGCCCGGTGGCCCGGACGCTGCTGGATGCTTTTCAGGAAGTTCACTGATCGATGGCGAGCGCCTGGCGGTTCTGTACACCGGTGTGGTTACGGTTCCCACGACGGAAGCCACTCTTTATGACGGCGTGCACAGCTTCCGCGAATCACAATGCCTGGCATATTCCAATGATTCCGATCTGAAGTTCTGGACGAAGCTGCCGGGCCCGGTGATTGCCGCACCGCCGAAGCATCTATCGGTTACCGGCTTCCGCGATCCATCTCCATGGAGACACGGCAATGAGTGGCTAATGACGGTTGGATCGGGCTTCCCGCAGAAGGGCGGTGCGGTGCTCCTCTATCGTTCACAAAATCTGCGCCATTGGGATTACCTCCATCCGCTGATTACTTCCAATGCACCGGGAGGCCGCACAGTGAATCCGGTAGACTCCGGCGACATGTGGGAGTGTCCCGACTTCTTCCCATTAGGCAATATGCATGTGCTGATCTATTCAACTCAAGGTACGTCCCGCTGGATGACAGGCGAATTTGACCAGCAGTCACTCACATTTCGTCCGGAGCAGTCCGGAATTCTCGATACAGGCGCCTTTTATGCCGCGAAGACTCAGACCGACAAATCCGGCAATCGCATCTTGTGGGGGTGGATTCCGGAGAGGCGGCGAATCGAGCAATATCGCGCCGCCGGATGGGCCGGTCTCATGTCCTTGCCTCGCGTTCTTACTCTGGGAAATGACCGGCGCCTCAGAATGAGGATCGCCCCGGAAGTGCGTCGGCTGCGGCTTGCGGAACAGAAGTTGTCCCTCGCGGGAAATGAAGAGCAGCGCTCGCAGCAGATCGGGCGGATGACAATCCAGGCGGCTTGCGGAGAGATTGCCTGCCTTGTGCAGCGCGACAAACAAGTTTTCGGTCTCGCCCTCTATGCTGAGCCCCGCGGGGGTGACAACGCCGTCACGTGTCTCTCTCTTCGTTTCGACCCGGCGAGCCCGGATCGGATCAACCTAGACAACGATACACTCCCTCTTGCATCTGGAAACGCTTCAACTGAAATAAGGCTGAACATCGACAGTTCGATCATAGAAGTGATTGTGGACAACCGCGTGGCCCATACAAAGCGCTTCTACTTGCCTGGAAATCAACCGCGCAATCTACGCTTGAAGTGGATCGGCAGCACCGCAATCATCACAACTCTGTCGGTGTGGCAGATCGCGCCGATCTCGCGGGATCGACTGACCACATAGCGTTGCGGCTCACGAGGAGGACGACTTGTAAGACTTATCCACTTTCCGATAAAGGTACTCACGTCGACACTTTGAGCGTTAGCGTGGGCAGGTTGTCTTTTTATGCTCTTTCAGCAACGGTTGTCGGTAGAGCAAGGTTAACTCGGAACAGAACTCCGACGCTGTCTATTCCCCATACAACCGCCCATTACGACAAAGCAGTCGTGCAGGAGGCCACGAGTTATCGAGTGCATTTTTGTGAAGAGGACGCCGACAGCCTTTATCAGATCGAACTCCCTTAATTGCATTCTCCTGGAGGGCGCATGTTCGAAGACCGGCGTCAGAGTCTTTCTCGCCCAGACCTTCCGTGCTCCTGCGGGAGTGCTGGACGAGCTACAGAGTAGTTCGCCAACGACCACATGGAGATGCTTTTGCAATCGTAGATCGAGCACGGCCTTCCCTCTCCCTTTTATGAGAATAAATCGAGGAGTCAAGGCAATCCTCTCTAAGGGCGGCCTTTTGGCGTCCTCTAGGGATGTTTTTTTTGGGAGGCAGGAATGAAAGCAGTTAGATATTCGAGGTGGATCGCTTTGGCGCTCGTGGCATCGTTTGGGCTGATGACCGCCGTGGCACAAACCACGACAGCGACTGTGACCGGCACCGTCTCCGATCAGACTGGCGCGGCGATACCCGGAGCCTCGGTTTCACTCGAGAATCTGGAGACCCATGTTCAAGCAACGAGCGTGACGAATTCGTCGGGGTTTTACCGGGTCTCGGGGCTCTTGGCTGGATACTACCGGGCAACGGTTACGAGGCAGGGCTTTCGCACCGTGGTTCGGGACAGCTTCCAACTGCACAGTCAAGATGAAATTGCGCTGAACTACGCGATGCAAGTCGGGTCCATTGCGGAGAGTGTGACGGTCACCTCCGCGGCACCTCTGCTTCAATCGGACTCCGCCACAGTCAGCACCGTCATCGGCTCCCAGCAGATTGAAACCACCCCTCTCAATGGGCGAAATGTGATGAATTTGGCCGCCTTGACCCCGGGAGTTGTTCCGCAGGGTGCGACCTCCGGAAACCCGTTGAACAATCAGGCTGCAATCGGAAACTACACCAACCCCGCGGGCTGGGATAACTATCAGATTGGTGGCGCGATCTCGGGCAACAACCTCGTCTATGTCGATGGCGCACCCATCAATGTGGTGGGCCAAAACTGGATGGGCGCCATTCCCTCACAGGATTCCATTCAGGAATTCCGCGTAGAGACCAACAATATCAGCTCCGAGTGGGGCGGATATTACGGCGGCGTAATACTTTTCACCACAAAGTCCGGAACGAATCAACTTCACGGTTCAGTCTATGAGTACTTCCGGAATACTGTGCTGGATGCAAACAGCTTCTTCAACAATCGCACCAACGTCGCCCGGCCTCCAGTCCAGCAGAATCAATACGGTGTTGCACTCGGAGGGCCTCTCAAAAAGAATAAGCTCTTCCTGTTTGGCAACTGGGAGGGATTCAGGGACCACATCGGACTGCCGTATCAGACAGTGGTGCCGACACAGGCGGAAACAACAGGAGACTTCACCGCCGATCCCCCTATCTATTATGCGGGCACGACGACGCAGATCTCGTGTCACGGTGTGCTGAACACGGTCTGCCCCGATCCGACCGCCTTGTATATGGCAAACGGCTATAAATACTGGGCGCTGCCCAACATCCCAAACGTTCCTCACGGCGGCATCAACTTCTCCACGAACGCGGATTCGGGTGGAAGTAGCAACCAGTATGTTTTCCGCGGCGACTGGAGCGTGAGCCCGCGTCAGCAGGCCTTCGCGCGGTATACGCTTTGGAAGACGGACACCCTGGGTACGAACTACTATCACAACGATGTGCCCCAGCCCGAGGTGCTTAGCACAACCCACGAGGCCGCGGTAGGCGACACGATTACACTCACCCCTACTACAGTTGCGGACGTACGAGCCTCTTACGTGCGCTTTCTTTTCACATCCCAGCCACCCAACATCGGGCAAGTCGACCTATCTAAGTTCGGTCCGGCCTTCGGTGCGCTGACGGGCCAGGTAACCTATGACGCACTTCCGGTGCCTTTCCTGATTGGATACGGAAACGCATTCCCAATCCTGATCATCAATGTGATCCAATACTATAATTTCGACAAGTACGCCCTCTCAGGGAGTGTGACCAAGACATTTGGCAGAAACGCACTCAGGTTTGGCGCAGAACTTCAGCGCAATGAGGCCTATCTGAAAGGTGGAGGCCTCGGACCAACAGGGATATTCGATTTCGTGGCTGGGCTTCCGACGACGGATGTGTTCGCGAATTTCATGCTCGGGGCGGACATCCCGGTCTCCAGCACTATCGGAACCTCGATAAACACGTCCTCCGTGAACTATAGCCAGGGATACTACATTACCGATACGTATCAGATGACCCCTCGATTAACCTTGATTGGAGGGGTGAGGTGGGACCTGCCGGGCGCCATTCTCGAGAAGCACGATGTAAATACAGTCTTCCTGCCCAACATTGACAGCCCTCTGGGATCCATCCTGAATCCAGCGACCGGCGCTGAGCAACAACTGAAGGGCAACCTCGCCCTGGTCCACTCCTCGGCTTATCCAAGCCGTTACGACGACATCCTTCACAATCATCTGTTTGCGCCCAACATTGGGTTCTCGGCGCGAGTCCTCCCCAAAACAGTGTTGCGGGGCGGCTTTGGGATGTCTCATATTTCCTATACCGCTTTTTCCGGGGTTGCTTCACCCTATAACTCGCCGATTACACAAGCGACAACTCCTGCCATAGGCCCGCTCAGCAACCCGTTTCCGCAAATCGGCGGGTTTCTGCCTCAGCCCATAGGACGAAATCCAAACTTCTCAGCGGGCATTCAGGGACTCGCGATATCCGGCATCGTGGCCGGCGCGAAATATCCCTATGTCGAGCAGTGGAACCTTAACATTCAGCAGCAACTCACGCAGAACTCAGCTTTCCAGATCGGCTACCAGGGATCAAAGGGCACTCATATTCGCCTGGGGCGCAACCTCAATCAGCTCTCGGACAGCGTTATCAACCAAGCCGCCACCCAATATCAGGGTCTGATAGACTCCGGGCTTAGTCCGACCAAGGCGAACGCTCAGACATTTGTCAATGTGCAGGTGCCAAACCCTCTCGCCGGCAAGTTGTCGCCGGCCAGCGCGTACAATGGCCCTACCATTTCCAAGGGGCAACTGCTGATGCCCTATCCGCAGTTTGCCACCAACGCGACGAACCCCTTTAAGAACGACGGATCGTCGATCTATCATTCCTTGCAGGCCACCTATCAGGTGCGCTTCCACTCCGCGGGAACATTCTTTGCGGCCTACACTTGGTCGAGACTCATTGGAACGGTCGATTCGACGACAGGATTTTTGGAAGGGAACACGGTCGGAGGGATTCAGGATAATAACAACCTTCGCGCCGAGAGAAGTCTTGAGAGCTTCGACGTTCCTCAGCGCATGGTCCTGAACTACTCGCTTGCATTGCCGATTGGCAAAGGGCAACATTTCATGTCGAATATAGGAAACGGGCTGAATCGGGTGATCGGCGGATGGAGGGCGAGCAGCATCACGAGCTTCCAGGTGGGCTATCCGCTCGCCTTGACCGCGCTGCCGAACGACCTATCCAACTCGTTTGGAGCCGGTGGCATCCGTCCGGACCGTATTGCAGGGTGCAGTCCCATGAAGTCCGGCTCCGCAATCCCGAGGCTCAATCAATGGTTCGACACGGCCTGCTTTATCCAGCCTCCCACGCCATTCAGCTTCGGCAATGAGGGTCGTGTTGATTCCCAATTGCGAGGTCAGGGTATCGATAACTGGGACCTTGCATTCTCCAAAAATACAACCATCAACGACCGCCTCAGTGCAAACTTCGAGGCGGAATTCCTGAATGCCTTCAACCGTGTGCAGTTTGGACCCCCCGGACTTCGGGTAGGCAGCTCGACCTATGGGGTAGTGAGTTCAACGCTGAATAACCCGCGTGAGATACAGTTTTCAATGCGGCTCTTGTTCTGAGCGCGTGGAGAAACCGAGGGCTCGGAGGGCATGCCGTTTGATCTGCACACGGCATGCCCGAAGGCCTTTCGCCGCTCTGAATGCTATAGGTGGGAGATGCTCCTGGGTTAAATGCCCGGCTTGGAGCTCCGGGACGGTGCCATCACTGACCGAGCCTGCACCGAATAAAGGGAAAGTAGAAAGGCACGTTCCGGCCCCGAAGGCCGCCTAGTCTCCTACGCCTCGTTCACACCCGTCCCGCCGTACTCCGCCCCTCCAGGCATAGATCGTGTGAGTCAAATCCAAACTTCCCGCGCCACGTTCTCGGCCCTGCGCCGTGCTTCCAACTCCTTCAACCCACCAATCATCCTCACCTTATGCGCCCGCTCTTCGACATCCTCCCCGATTGAATGCAAGAACCATACTCGGAAATGTGCTGACCTTTCGGGTCAGGTCAGCTATAGACCAGCTTTCAGGGATGGTTCGGCGGCCCCGCGAGGGATGCCTTGAGAAGCCGTTGCCCCCGGGGGAAGCGGCTGCCTCCTGGCGGCTCGACCGTCACGAAGAGCGTATCGATCCGAGAGAGGACCTGTGGGTCAGAGACGCGTAAAGTCCATCGGTTAAGGGTCGCATTATCCAGATAGAACAGGCCCAGATTCTGAACGGCCGAAGAGTCAGGCTGAAGATATCCCCATGCCTGAAATGCCACAGCCTTGTGCTTCCTGTCCAGTTTTGACAGATCGAAGGCGTAAAAAATCAGCTGACTGTGATTCACATAATAGACTCGGCCGTAGACTGCGGAGGAATTGCCCGAGTGATCGACATCGTAGACGTCGACGATGTGCAAATCGCGGGCACCGAGAATTTCCTTTGCCTCGGTACTTCCAACGGTTTGCTCCGATGATGGGAAGGTGGCGGGAACGGAAGCCGCCACATGTTCCACGTGCGCCAACGCGTCCCGCTGTTTTTCCAGGCGGCTAGAAACCTCCGATAACCTTCGTTGCAATGAGTCTTTCGCTGCGACCTGGTCTTTCAGAGCGTCGCGAGTCCGTTCCAAGTCCTCAGTTTGCTCGGTGAGCTTAGCCTTCTCCTGCCTCAGTTCGCCTTGGGACACAGAGTAGGTTTCGTTTGTCTCTTCATAGAGCATGTTCAGTCGAGAATACGCAAGCCTAGCGCGACGAGCGCGAGACTCGGCCTGACTCAGCTTCTTGGCCAAGGCCTCATTTTGGTATTGTGCTACATCTACTCGCCTTTCAAGTTTCGCAGCAGTGGGCAAAGAGATGCTGCTGGCAATGCTTTCTGTCTGAACGGTCGCTTTTGCGTGCGGAGCTGGGACCCTCGTCCAGGCACTCCAGAGTAGAAGCGCGGCAGCGACAGCCCAGCCCGCCGCGGGAACGACGAACCTGAAGTTTTGCGCCGCCCTCTGCCGCCGATCGACTGCGCGAGCGGAATTGATAGGATGCTCAGGATAGGGTTGGCTCGGGCCGTACCGGAAATCCTTCCGAGCCCGTTCTCGCACTTCGGCTAAGAGTTGATCTGGATCGACAGAAGGTGGACGCTCCGGAACAGAGCCATCCGATCGAATCACCGCGGCGGCCGGCAAGTCGAAAAGAATAAGTCTCTCGAATTCCTTAATGGAATCTCGGCACTCCTGACAGACTCGCGAATGCTGCTCCAATAAAATCTGATCTTTTGGCGCAAGCTCGCCCAAGACGAAGAGAAGGCGCAGCTCTTCGAGATGGTCCTGATTTGCATGACTGACGAATGAATGCCCAAATCTCGCTTTTCTCACGGCTCGCACGCCCGTTCCAAGAGGAGCCGCTTGACTCTAAGGTTCGGCACCTTTTCAGTCAAATTCGCCTCATCCTCCTCAGAGCTGCCATGAGGCACGGTAAGCTTCGCTCGCATTGTCTGCATGGCCCGGTAGTAAAGATTCCTTGTATTTGCCAATGACTCATCGAGAACTGCTGCAGTCTCGAGCAATGTGCGCCCTTCGAAATGAACTAGCTCCACTGTACGCCGCTGGCGCGGGTTCAACCCCCCAAGACACTCTTCAACGAAGGCCGCTCGTTCGAGAACTCCTTCGGACGTTCCGAACCGCGAGAGTCCCGACTCGAATTCTGTCAATTCGTCAAGGTTCGTCAGTCCTCTCGTTTGAATATATCTACGCCTAATCAACGCTTTGAAGTGCGCAAATTGAGCGATCCAAGCCTTAACAGAACCTCGACTTGGGTCGTACTTGCTGCTCTGGAGGTAAACAATTAGAAAAACGTCTTGAACAATATCCTCGGCGTCGCTGCGTTGTCTGAGTATCTTCCATGCGATCGCATAAACAAGCTTCCAATACCTCACAAAAAGTGCTTCGAAGCACGTCTCACAGCCATCACGGACGGCATGAAGCAAATCCGCGTCTTCGCTAGCATCGCAGTGAGCGTGCTGCCGACAATTCGCCTCTGGAAGTGCTTTGTCCACCCATGCCTCAGATTCGGTAAGAGTATAGGTTTGCTCCGGGCGAAGTGGCAATGGGAATTTGTGCCTTTACTTTTCCTCGAAAACGTCTCAGGTTGGAGAGAACAATGGGGCGGTTCAATGCAAATGGCACCTGCGGCTTCTGTTCCCGCTCGACCTTACGATTGTCGCTCTTCCTGGAGGGCGCGGGGATGGGACTCTCGCCGCTTTCAAGCCGTGTTTATGGGGCTTCCCACGAGGTGAAAACAAAATGCCGCTTTCTCACGGCTTTTCCGCCTTCTGCCAATCGGCGAAATTCATCTCGTAGACTTTCACGTTTGAAAATTGCGCATTGCTCTCCTGGGCAAGGAACCCAATCCGCCCGGAGGATTTCTCGAAAAAGAACGACTGCATGAGAAGATCATCTATGTAGAGTTCCATCTGGCCGCCACGAATCCACAAACGAAACGTGTGGGGCATGCCCCCATCTAAGCCGGTTACAGTGGCGCAGTTCTTGCCGGTGACATCTAGAGGCTTGAGGTGGAAGTCCGTATCCAGACGCAAGCTTCCAATGAGAGATTCGCGCCACTGTGGCTCACCCACCTGCAGCATTACCGCGGTTCCAGGGCCGTTGTCGCGGCCTTCAATATAGAAACCAGCGTAGGTGTTATGAGCGTCCTGAACCCTTGAGGTTAGGGAGCGCGCCTGAATTGTGCCCTCGACGATAATGCCTTTGTCCAGATCGAAGTATTGATTCAACACTATTACACCCTTGCGGGTCTTAGCGGAGTTGAGCCATGAATAGGGACGCCAACTCTTATCGGTGTCGATCGTTACCGAGTCGCCAGTGCTCTCTAGATCAATTATCGAGGTCGACTTTGTCTGCCCCGGAGGGAACATAACCGTGTTTTGAGTGGCGTCTATCTTGACTTCTTTCCCTTTGGCGAGATCGTTTTGCTTCCAGTAGCCAAGATGAAGATGACCCTCCTTGTCGACAACCGCCTTGCGCATGGGGAGAAGCCATACCCCTTGACCGTCGGTTCCGGGCGAAGACATAAAGGTGAAGGGATCGCTGACAAGGTGTTCGGGGCTTCCTTTGACGAATGCGGCGAGCACATGGATATAGTAGTCTCCATCAATACCGGAGGTTCCTGTCAGCCGGTAATCCGGCAGGTCAGGCCGAAAGGGCCCCATGGGAGAATCGGCAACATAGGTATAGACTCCATAGCCGGAGAATCCATAGTGATTCTCATTGCCGCCGAGCAGGTAATACTTACCGCCAAACTTCTCGATTCCCCCAACCTCCAAGGTTGGAATCTTAAAGTCCGCTTGGATTTCCGGAGCTTTGACGGGGTGGTAGTGAATTCCGTCCGGCGACTCCATCATCCCGAATCCGCCGTGGTCGATCGGATCGGCCACCACGTAGCCCAGGTAACCCGCCTTAGGGTCATTCTCATCTTTTGGAATCATAAACATGTGATCCCATCGGCCATTCGCAAGGTAGAACTTGGTATCAATTGGAATCTGGTAGAGAAATTTCCAGTGGATCAGGTCTGGAGATTCATAGAACCGGAGAAGATTGTTATTGGTACCCTTATCTGTGAAAGCGCCATAGTCCATGATGTACCGGTCACCGACTTTGGCGATGTACTGCTTCCATACGGTGTTATTCTTGAAACCCGTCGGCTTGAGCACCACCCCATAGTCTTTCCAGTGGACGCCATCCTTTGAGGTGGCAAGCCATACGCTGCTTCCTCCATACATAGAAAACATGTAATAAGCGCCGTTTGTATAAAACACGGTCGGATCCCAGAAGAATCCTTTGCTCGGTTGATAGACAAACCCATTATGCTCCGAGATTTTCGGTGACGGTCTTCCGCCAAACTGGCCAGCAGCATTCAAGCCCATTACCGACTGGATTGCGACAATCACAGCGGCGAAGAAACTGATTTTCGATGGAAGCCTCATCATAAAACCCCGCCATACGGATTTATAAGCACGATGCTTACGGGTAACCGGCGATGAGCTCACGGGTTACGGTCTCGTGAGTCTCCGGACTGCAACGTTGGGATCCGCCACCGGCGATATTAGAAATGCGTTTCATCATTGTCAAGAAGGCGTGTACTCGCGAAGCGCTCGATTCCATGTACCTATGGAGGAGGGGCCGGGACGGACCATCGTCGAGTACCTCCGGCTTGCATGCAAGCAATGCCCGTTGATCGTCGACCAGACCATCACGACCTCATCGGGCTTCGGATAAGGCATGTTGGCGATCAGCGTGGCGTAGACGGCGGTGTAAATAGCCGTCGTAGCGCCGATGCCGAGTGCGAGCGTGAGGATTACCGCGATTGTGAAACCCGGCGCCTTGCGCAGCAGGCGCAGGCTGAAACGGAGATTCTGAAGAAAGCTCTGCATAATCCTTCGAATCCTCCCCGAGATTTTTCGTGCTCTTTCGAGCGCGCGTGGATTGAAGCGATCCAGCTTTCCATCCGGGCAAGCCCCGGTTCGATACGTTCACGAAGCAGGGTCAACAGACCTACGTGATATAGCGTAAAACCTACGGATTTGTCACGCTGAAAGTAAGATCGTCGGCCCGCGGAGGAGATGGCTCGCCGAGTTGATGGGTGCAGAGGTTGACTCCGCGCTCCCACCCCACCCGGCTCAGCATGGCGGTTCCAAGCCGGCCCTTTTTCGAGTGCGGCGCCTTTATGTGGCCAGCTCTAGGGCCTGGTAACAGGCTCTAGTATGCCTGCAATTGCTGGATGGGCAGCCGCACCTGGAAGCAGGTCTTCCCGGGTTTCGACTCCACGCTGACATAGCCGCGATGTATCCGGACGATGCGGTTGACAGTATCCAGTCCCAGACCCAATCCTGAGCCGGGGCCCTTGGTGGTAAAAAACGGCTCGAAGATTCGCGCCTGCTGATCCTCAGGTACTCCCGGCCCGTTGTCTGAAATTTCGACCACAATAAGATCGCCATTCGTGCGGGCCGCCAGCTTGATCTGCCCCTTGTCCTGGACGGCATCGAGCGCGTTCTCGATCAAGGCTGTCCATACCTGGTTCAACTCGCCGCCATAGGCGCTAATGTGTGGCAGGCCGAGTTCAAAGTCACGGACAACCTTCACATCCCGCAGCCGCGAGGCGACCATGGCCAGGGTGGTTTCCAGGCTCTGGGGAATATCGATGTCCTGAATCGGCGCCCGGTCCATATAGGAGTAATCCTTGATCGCGCCAATCAGGTCGAAGATGCGCGCGGTGGAGTGGAGCATGGCGGCGGCAATCCGCTCTGCGCGCAGCGATGAGGCGAACTGCGAGAGCACCGCCGCGGTCGCCGCCGGCTCCAGTGCGCCGCTTAACTCGTCTAGCTGTTCGAGATCGATGCCGTACTCGGCCAGCTCGGGCGCGATCTTCCAGGCGCTCTCGACGTTCTTGCGGCGGAGCCATTCAAGGATGGTGTCTTCGCGAGCGGCCTGATCGCTTTCGCGCAGCTCGCTGGAAGGTTTGGCGCCGCTGCGCACCTTGGCTTCCCAACTCGCGATGCGCTCGACCTCCGAGCCGGAAAGGCAGAGCTTGCCGAGATTGAATTGCTCCTGCCCATAAACCCGCAGCTCTTCTAGCATTCCCGCGGCAGAGCGCTGCGCCGCCGAGGCCGGGTTGTTGAGCTCGTGGGTGAGCCCGGCGGACAGCGATCCCAGGGCCAGCAGGCGCTCCCTCTGCTCCACGGCCTGCTGGGTGGTCTGGGTTCCGAAGAAGAGCCCTTCGAGGACGTGCAGCGCCATCGGAAACCAGTCCCGCATCAGCTGGGCGAACTTGTCGGCGTCGAGGACGTAGAAGCGCGACGGCGTCGTGATCCGCAGCGAGTTGGTGTAGGTCTGACGGATCCGATCGCCCAGATAGGCCTGGAACGCCCCGGCGTAGACGCCGCGGTCGCCGGTTCGGACGATCTCGACATCGTCCTCACCGACCCGACGGGACAGCACCACCGAGCCTTCGATGAGGACGTAGAAGCAAACGGCCGGCTCGCCTTCCCGATAGGCAAAACCAGGCTCGAACTCCTCGATGCGACCTTCGGCACACAGCCAGGCCAACTGGTCGTCATCGAGCTTCTCGAACAAGAACAGGGTCCGGAGCTCCTCCGGATCGCAGGGCCCCATCGGTTCAGCTCACCTCGAGATAGCGGTGCACGAGCATCACGGCCATGGCTCCCTCGCCCACCGCCGAGGCCACCCGCTTGGCCGACTCGGCCCGGGCATCACCGGCCACGAAGACGCCAGGGACGCTGGTCTCCAGGTGGTAGGGAGCTCGATCGAGGTCCCAGCCCCGAGGCCGGGATCCCTCGAGTGGGAGGTCCGGCCCAGTGATGACGAAGCCGCGCTCATCGCGGACCACGATGCCGTCCAGCCACTCAGTGTGTGGAGCGGCGCCGATGAAGACGAACAGCCATTGGGCGTCCACCACCTCGGTGGTGCCATCGGCGCTGTTGCGGAGGGTCAGGTGCTCGAGATGCTCGTCGCCATCGCCGGCCACCACCTCGGTACAGGTCCGAACGGTGATGTTGTCGATGGCGGCGATCTGCTGGACCAGGTAGTACGACATCGACGCCTCGAGGGAGGGCCCCCGAACCAGAAT
>Ga0207933_1001316_pt1 | contig 19434 bp, 11 predicted proteins | sample NGESurdeep092012_4_FD_184488 | JGI IMG/M metagenome (GOLD analysis project Ga0207933, IMG submission 184488) | Arctic peat soil microbial communities from Barrow, Alaska - NGEE Surface sample F53-3 deep-092012 (SPAdes) | ecosystem: Environmental > Terrestrial > Soil > Wetlands > Peat ...
CGCACTCGCGAACTCGAGGAGTTACGTGAGAAGGTTCGACTCATTGAGAGGACGGGTCGCGAACCGAATCCCCGACTGCGCGCGAGCATCGCTAGCCGCGAAGAGGCCCTCTCTCGTTGGACCCTTCGAGCGGATCAACTGGTAGTGGTCGACGAGGCCAGTCTCGCCTCCACGTTCGCGCTCGATGAACTCACTTCGGCCGCACTCGACGCGCGAGCCAAAGTCGTCCTCGTCGGTGACGGGGCGCAACTCTCCAGCGTCGACGCCGGAGGAATGTTTCGCACCCTCGTGCGTGACCGGGGTGACAAAGCACCCACGCTGGCCGACGTTCGCCGTTTCAGCGCCGCGTGGGAGAAGGAAGCCAGTCTCGCCATTCGTAACGGAACGCACTCGGCACTTGGGGCGTACGCGACTCACGAGCGGATCGAGGATGGAACTCGCGACGACATGCTTGATGCTATTTACGACGCGTGGCGGGCCGATGGCGAACGAGGCCTGCATTCGTTGATGCTCGCAAGCGACACCACGACCGTGAATGAACTCAACGCCCGCGCTCGTGCCGAGCGTGTCGCCAGTGGCGCGGTTGTCGACGAAGGAGTCGACGTCGCGGGTGCCATGACCGCCGGCGTCAACGATCTCGTCGTGACGCGTGAGAACAACCGACGTCTGAAAACGGAGACCGGGTGGGTCAAGAACGGCGACGTGTGGACAGTCTCGGCGACACACGATGACGGCTCCATGACCGTCACCCGAGTCAGTGGAAACGACTCGGTCGTCCTGCCAACCAGTTACGTCGCTCAGAACGTCGAACTCGCCTACGCCACGACGGTGCACCGCGCGCAGGGTCGCACCGTGGACACGGCGCACGCATTCGTGAGTCCGACCACCACTCGTGAGGTACTGTACGTGGCCCTGACTCGGGGATCAGAGTCCAACTATCTCTATGTCGACACGCACTACGACCCCGATCCCGACACTGGCCACGACGGGCTCACCGAGATTCCGACCGCTCTGGAAGTGCTCGCGGATGTTCTTCGCCACGAGGGAGCCGACGTATCCGCGACCGACATGATCCGTGCCTCCCAGACCCAGTCCATCGCCACACTCATCGCCGAGTACGACACCATCGTCTCCATGGCCGAGGGTCCGCGCTGGGATGAGGTACTGAGCCAGTCGGGACTCAGCGACGCTGAACTCTCCCAGGCCAAGGCGTCTCCCGCGTATGCAGCACTACTCGCACAACTGCGAGACGCGGAGAGTCGAGGTTTCGACGTTCACACCGAACTGCCTCTGCTAGTCATGGGTCGTTCTTTCGATGACGCCGACGACGTGGCCAGTGTCCTGCACCACCGCATCGATCGCTACGTAACCGGAGTGGGCTACCCCAGCCCACCAGCAACCGAACTCGTGGCTGGTCTATTTCCCCGCCCAACCGGGATCACCGACCCCGATGTCCTACTCGCACTCAATGATCGTGCTGCCGCCGTTAAACAACGCGCCCGTACGCTAGCTGACGAGGCAATCGAGCGCGGCGGCACCTGGGTACAAGACTTTGGTAATCCGCCTGAGCTCAGCGACGCGTACGAAACATGGTTCGAGGGGGTGACTACCGGTGCCGCCTACTTTGACCGTTGGGCGATTGATACCCCCGTCACCGTCCTCGACGATTCCCTTGTTAGTCACGAACAAGACTCTCACCGCAGTCGCACTCTCGGTGCCATCCGGAGGGTCCGCGCACTCACCTTGGTTGAGGATGGACCGGAGAAAGATACATATGTGTTTGCTGACGACGGCTTCTTGGAGCAACCGAGTCACGACTTCGGAATCGAACGCTAGAGCCGTGCTTCGTGTCCGTCGAAAATTATGTTTGAGATAACTCCACCACATTCTCTGACTCCTCGACGAGGTGAGACCACCCCGCTATCGTTCAGTGAGTGAAGGCGGCTGTGTCAATAATCGAAACAAACAACGAGGCCATGTCATGACTTTGACTGCCGTATCAGATCGTTCTATAGAGTCGTGGCTCTGGGACGCGGCCAACATCTTGCGCGGGCCAGTCGACGCCTCGGACTTCAAAGCGTACGTGTTCCCGCTCCTTTTCCTTAAGCGGATTAGCGACGTCTACGACGAAGAGCACGAGTCAGCCCTCGTCGAGTCGGATGGTGACGAGGAATATGCGGCACTTCCTGAGCAGCACCGCTTCCAGGTGCCGTCGGGCTGCCACTGGAACGACCTACGATCTCGTAGCAGCAATGTTGGTCAAGCAATCCAGCGAGCCATGCGCGAGATCGAAAAAGCCAACCCCAGCACTCTCTACGGAATATTTGGCGATGTCCAGTGGTCCAACAAGGACCGACTTTCTGACCGACTTCTCGTAGATCTCGTCGACCACTTTAGCCAAATGGACTTGCGTAACTCCTCGGTGCCAGGCGACATTCTCGGCGACTCGTACGAGTACCTCATTAAGAAATTCGCCGACCTCACCAATAAGAAGGCTGGCGAGTTCTATACCCCGCGCTCAATCGTTCGACTCATGGTCAACATTCTCGACCCAAGGACTGGTGAAACCGTCTACGATCCCGCTTGCGGAACAGGTGGCATGTTGCTCGAGACACTGCATCACGTTCGTGAACGCGGCGGTGATGATCGGCTCATGTTGGGACGCCTTTTCGGACAAGAGAAGAACCTCACGACCGCAGCCATTGCACGGATGAACCTTTTTCTTCACGGCGCCGAAGATTTTCAGGTGGTGCGCGGCGACACGCTACGAAGTCCAGCCTTCTTCTCTGGCGACCGACTGGCTACCTTTGACTGCGTCATCGCGAACCCACCCTTCTCACTTAGCTCGTGGGGTGAGGACACCTGGGCGAGCGACCCTTGGGGTCGCAACCTCGCTGGCACGCCCCCAAAGATGTACGGTGACTGGGCTTGGGTCCAGCACATGATCGCCTCGATGACGTCCAAATCTGGACGTATGGCGGTCGTGCTCCCGCACGGGGCACTCTTTCGAATGGGCGCTGAGGGCAAGATTCGCTCGAAGGTTCTCGAACTGGACCTGATCGAAGCCGTCATCGGACTAGGGCCCAACCTCTTCTACGGCACCGGATTGGCCGCCTGCATCTTGGTGGCTCGTCGCAACAAGCCAACCGGCCGCCAGGGGAAGGTATTGCTGGTCGACGGGTCCGATCTCTTTCGCAAGGGACGAAACCAGAACACTCTCGAAGCCGACCATGCGGAGGCCCTCCTCGCCGCCTTTGAAGGATTTGCCGACATCGCCGGACGAGCGAGCGTCGTATCGATCAACGAGATCACTGCTCAGGGTGGCAATCTCAATATCGCCGGATACATCGCCAAAGTTGACGACGAGGTCATACCGAGCGTGGCCGAGGCCACCGCCGCGCTGCGAGTGGCGCTTGAGGACGCATGGGAGGCCGAAGAGCGTCTGAACGTTCTTCTAGCCGAGCGAGGGATCGGATGAGCGAGCGAATCAGTCAAGGTGAGCTCGAGACATACCTCTGGGGTGCTGCAACGCTGCTTCGCGGCACCATCGACGCGGGCGAATACAAGGCGTTCATCTTCCCTCTTCTGTTCTTGAAGCGTTTGAGCGATGTGTTCGATGGGGAGTACGCCGTCGCCTTCGCGGAATCTGGTGGGGACGCCACCTACGCATTGTTACCCGAGCAACATCGCTTCCTCGTTCCCGATGGCGCCCACTGGGAAAACATCCGGAGCACGACCACCAATGTTGGGCGAGCCCTTGCCGGGGCCATGCGGGAGATTGAGGTCGCTAATCCTCGGCTGTTCGGTGTGTTCGGGGATGCTCCTTGGACCAATAAGGAACGGCTTCCTGACTCCGTTCTTAGAGACCTAATCGAGCACTACTCGACCGTGTCACTCAACCTCGAAGACGTTCCCGAGGACGAATTGGGCGTGGCCTACGAGTACCTAATCAAGAAGTTCGCCGACGACTCGGGACACACCGCTGCCGAGTTCTACACGAACCGAACGCTCGTGCACCTCATGACCCAGATGCTCGAAATAGAACCCGGCGAGAGCGTGTACGACCCCACCTGCGGGTCAGGGGGCATGCTCCTGTCAGCGGCCGACGAGCTTCGCCGACAAGGCAAGGAGCATCGGAGTCTCAAGCTCTACGGCCAAGAGCGCAACCTCACGACCTCGGCCATCGCGCGGATGAATCTGTTCCTCCACGGCATCGAAGACTTCGACATTGCTCGTGGTGACACTCTGGCCGACCCCACCTTTCTCGACGGCGACCGCCTCCGGCGCTTCGACGTGGTGCTGGCGAATCCACCGTATTCGATCAAGCAGTGGGATCGAGTCGCGTGGCAGTCAGATAAGTGGGGCCGTAACCTCTACGGCACGCCGCCCCAGGGTCGGGCCGACTACGCGTTCTGGCAGCACATCTTGTGCTCCATGAACGAGACAACCGGCCGGTGCGCGATCCTCTTCCCGCACGGCGTGCTCTTTCGCGATGAGGAGCGAGAGATGCGGGAGCGAATGGTGGCGGCCGATGTGATCGAGGCCGTTATTGGCTTAGGTCCCAATCTTTTCTACAACTCGCCGATGGAAGCCTGCGTGGTGGTCTGCCGTTCCGCGAAGCCAACATCGAGAACAGGACGCGTTCTGTTCATCAATGCCGTCAATGAAGTCACTCGCGAACGAGCGCAAAGTTTTCTTACGCCTGCCAACATTGATCGAATTGTAACTTCTTATCGTTCGTTCAGGACCGAGATTGGCTTCGCAGTAACTGCCACATTGGTTGAGATCGCTAACAACAATAACAACCTGAGCATTCCCCTCTATGTGAAGCGCGGCACGGATACGGCAATGGATACCAGCCTTTCAGATGGGCTGCGAGAGTGGCGAGAAAGCTCCTCGGAACTTCGGGTTGCGGCGGCGGAACTTTTCGAGTTGATCACCCACGAGGAGTTGACCTAATGAGCGCAACTACGAAGTGCCCCGATGGATGGGACGTCGTGACGTTCGGCAACGTAGTGACTTGCGTCAATCGAACGACCAAGGATCCGATCGCTTACGGGCTCAATCGCATTGTGGGACTAGACCACATGGACTCTGAGTCGCTCCCACTGCGTCGCTGGGATCTCCTGGAAGCTTTGCCCGACGGGACCAGTTTCACTCGCACTTTCCAGTCGGGCCAAGTGCTCTTCGGCAAACGACGCGCATATCAGCGAAAGGTCTCGGTGCCAGAGTTCGACGGGGTCTGCTCCGGCGACATCTTGGTTTTCGAGGCATCCGGCCCAAGAATGCTCCAGGAGTTTCTGCCGTATCTGGTCCAGTCCGATGGCTTCTTCGAGCACGCTTTGGGCACGTCCGCTGGTTCGCTCTCGCCAAGGACTAAGTGGCAGGAACTGGCCAAGTATGAGTTCGCACTCCCGCCAGTGGATGACCAGAAGCGAATTGTTGAGGTGCTAGAGGCGGCAACAGCCTCGCAAGAGGCGGCTCGAGAAGCTGCAGCTGAATGCCAAAGACAATTGTGCAACCTGAGTATTCAGTTGACGAAGGGTTTGACCCACGAGAAGTTCCCGCTTCTAAAATTCGCAGATGTTTTGGACTCGAAGCGTGTTCCAATAAACGACGCTGAGCGCTCGAAGCGGAAGGGACCCATTCCTTATTATGGGGCTAACGGGCCAGTTGGCACTATCGACGAGGCACTATTTGACGAGCCACTTGTACTCTTCGCTGAAGATGGCGGACGATTCGAAGAGTGGCGGTCAAGGCCGGTTGCGTACAGAATCGAAGGACAAAGTTGGGTGAACAACCATGCGCACGTGCTGCGCGCCTCGGGTCTGCCAACGGGTTGGTTGTATTTCACACTACGAAACTTTGACTTCACTCGATTTGTGGTTGGCACCACACGGACGAAGTTGAATCGTTCAGTCCTCGAAAGACTCACGATAAGCGTGCCACACGACTTAGAACGGCGCTTATTGGCTCTCGAAGCGGCAGAATCTTGTGATAGAGCCGCGAGCAGATATGCCGAGGCGGGACTAGAAATGATGAAGACACTTGCGTCGCAACTGCTTGGGGGTGACCAAAGTTGACGAGTAATTTCAACGAGGCCAACGCTGTGGAAGAGTTCATTCTCGATCGGATGGTCGAGTCGGGATGGACCTACAAGTTCGGCCCAGAGCTCTCGCGTGCTCATGGTGATGTTCTCCTCGAGGTTGCATTAGCCGAAGCATTGTGTTCGCTCAACCCCGAGATAGCAGAAGGGCCAGAACGCGCCGAAGAGGTTATCTACAAGCTTCGCGCGGTTATCCAGGGTGTCGGTGGCGATGGTCTGGTCCGAGCCAATGAAGAACTAATGGCCTGGGTGCGTGGTGAACGCACTATGCCGTTCGGCCCCAACGGCGAGCACGTCACGGTTCAACTCATTGACTTCACCCATCTCAGTAATAACTCGTTCGTAGTTTCTAACCAGGTGACATTCGCTCAAGGTCCCCAACGACGCTTCGACCTTGTGGCCTACGTGAACGGAATTCCTCTCATACTTGGCGAGGCGAAGACTCCAGTACGTCCCGCAGTGAGTTGGGTCGATGGCGCCGCCCAGGTCCACGACGACTACGAGGTGAACGTCTCGGGGTTCTTCGTGCCCAACGTGTTCTCGTTCGCGTCCGAAGGCAAAACCTTCCGCTTTGGGGCACTCAGGATGCCTATCGAACTATGGGCACCGTGGCGAACTGGCGGTGCTGAACTCGCGGGCCTTGAAGAACTCGATCGCGCAGTGTCCTCCATGTTGCGACCCGCAGTGGTTCTCGATATCGCTCAGAACTTCACGATCTTCGCTACCGACCGCCAGCGCCGCAAGATCAAGCTCATCTGCCGCTACCAGCAGTACGAAGCGACAAACCAGTTGGTCGAACGCGTCGTAGAGGGCAAGATCCGCAAGGGCCTGATTTGGCATTTCCAAGGCTCGGGCAAGAGCCTGCTGATGGTCTTTGCCGCCAACAAGCTCCGTCTTCACCCCGAACTCGGGAACCCTACAGTGATCATCGTGGTTGATCGCATTGACCTGGACACCCAAATCACGGCGACGTTCAACGCGGCAGACGTACCCAACACTGTGACCGCCCAGACCCGCGATGAACTCCAGCGAATGCTCGCCAATGACACTCGCAAAGTGATTATCACGACCATTCACAAGTTTGCCGAGGCCGACGGCGTGCTCAATGAACGCGCCAATATCGTGGTCCTGGTCGATGAGGCGCACCGAACTCAAGAGGGAGACCTCGGTCGTCAGATGCGTGACGCCCTGCCGAACGCATTCCTCTTTGGTCTTACTGGCACGCCCATTAATCAGCGCGAGCACAACACTTTCTACGCCTTTGGTTCTGTCGAAGACCCAGGCGGCTACATGAGCCGCTACTCCTTCGAGGAGTCAATCCGCGACGAGGCAACGCTGCCACTACGCTTCGAGACCCGTGCCGTCAAGCTCCGTATCAACCGTGAAGCCCTCGACGAGGAGTTTGCCAAACTCACGCAAGGGCTGACAGAGGAGGACAAGGCCGAGGTATCCAAGCAGGCCGGCAAGTTCGCACTGCTCGTGAAATCCCCGGCTCGAGTCGACGCCATCGTCGAGGACATCGTAAGTCACTACTTGGAGCGGATCGAACCTGAAGGTTTCGGCGCCCAGATTGTCACCATTGACCAAGAGGCTTGTGTTCTCTACAAAGATGCTCTTGACCTCATACTCCCGCCCGAGGTCAGCGAAGTCGTCATCTCGGTTGGTCAGGGCGCCCCGCAGGCGTGGCGCGAACGGTTCAGTCGCTCTAAGGAGGATGAGTCCAAACTGCTGGACCGGTTTCGGGACCCGAGCGATCCGCTCAAGATCCTGATCGTCACCGCCAAACTGCTTACTGGGTTCGATGCCCCAAACCTTCAATGCATGTACCTAGATAAACCAATGCGGGACCACAACCTTCTACAAGCGATCTGTCGAACCAACCGACCCGCCCCAGGTAAGTCGTACGGACTGATCGTTGACTATCTCGGTATCTTTGACGACGTCGCACAGGCGCTCGTCTTTGACGAGGCTGCTATCACCACGGTGATTAGCAACCTCGACGAGATAAAGGCCATGCTCGGTCCGTTCATGACCCAGTGCCTCGGCCACTTCCCCGACGTCGACCGCGCCCGCGTCGGCTGGGAAGGTTTGTTGGCAGCCCAGCAGTGTCTACCTGACAACGAGCGACGCGACGCCTTCGCCGCGGACTTCTCACGCCTAGCCGTCGTGTGGGAAGCCGTCTCGCCGGACCCGGTACTCACCCAATTCGAGGAAGACTATCGCTGGCTGGCGCAGGTGTACGAGTCGCTCAAGCCACCCTCGGGTAACGGGAAGTTGCTTTGGCACTCTCTCGGTCCTAAGACGATTGAACTCATTCACTCGAACGTCACTGTTCAAGCAGTGCGCGACGATCTCGAGACACTCGTCTTGGACGCTGACGTCATCAGTGAGCTTTACGAGGACCCGGAACCGAACGTGGTCCAGGTCGAAGTCAAGATCTCGGTTCGGCTTCGCCGCCACGGCAACGACCCAAAGTTCGTGGCGCTTTCCGAACGGCTCGAGAACCTGAGGATCCAGCACGAGCAAGGAGTGCTCGCTTCGATTGACTTCTTGAAGGGACTGCTCTCACTCGCGAAGGATGTCGTTGAGGCTGAGCGCGAGGTTCCTGAGGCTGAGCAGGAAGATCGTGGCAAAGCCGCTCTCACCGAGCTCTTCGAGTCGGTCAAGAACACTGAGACCCCAGTCATTGTCGAGCGTGTCGTCACCGACATCGACGAGATTGTTCGTCAGGTTCGCTTCCCCGGCTGGCAGAAGACCGAACAAGGGGAACGGGAAGTGAAGCGCGCGCTAAGACGGAGCCTGCTCAAGTACAAACTCCATACCGACCAGGATCTATTCGACCGAGCGTACGGCTACATCGTGCAGTACTACTGATCATGGCCAACAGTCCGCTCTTCAGCACCTACCGCAGCGGCGAGAACAGAGTCACATCGTCTTTGATGGCAGTGTTTCAGCGCATCGAGTCCAGCCTTGTCGAGAGGCTCCTTGGCGCCGCGACCGGTGAGTCGGCTCTTGAGATGGTGACATACCTAAACCAGCCTAAGAAGGACTTCGACTCGATCCCCGACGCCTACATCTCTGCCCACTTTGATTACTGGTTCGAGACTAAGACAACACCGAACGCCGTCAAGTTGGATCAACTCGAGCGGCACGTAGAGCGACTTAAGCCAGGGGTGGGCAACCAATACCTGTTCGTCATTACCCCCGACAATGTGGTACCTGCAGCTGTCGTTGCTCTCGACGAACCCAGGGTCGTGTGGTTCAGTTTTCGCGATCTCTCGAATGCGATCGATGGTGTCGTTGACACGGTTGGTCCATTTATCGGTGAGCACGCCCAGTTTCTGCTGCGAGAGCTACAGCAACTATTTGCAGAGGACGGTCTGCTCGACGCCGCGGATACAGTGATTGTCGCGGCGGCGGTTGCTTGGGACGAGTTCCTGGAGAACGGCATGTACATCTGCCAAGCCGAGCGTTCGTTCCGGCCGGGTTTAAAGTACTTGGGCTTCTACCACTCCGGCCAAATCGAGGCCAAGATCGCGAAGATCTTGGATCAACGCCGTGAGTCAATTCGCTTCGACGAGTCGACCGTCGCTACTCTGCGCCAGGGTTCACCGATCGATCAGCGCATTGCGAATGCAGTGGAGACCTCTCTCCGTAAGGGGCCTAGAGGAACTGGCCCGTATCGCGTGTTCGTTCTATCGCGCACCGCGGAAGAGGGCCTAGTCGAACTCGCGCAACCCATCAAGAATGTGAGCAAGTCGTCTGCTGGAAGAACGACTGCGTGGACACAGGGACAGCGATACACCGTCCTCAGTCGGCTGACTGCGTCGGAGGCGTCCACCACTGATGACCTATGAGCCACCCGGTGAAACGATGGCAATCAAGCCCTTAACAGGAACTAAGGCTCCTTCCAGGTGCACGGCGCAACTCAAGCCGGTCCCTTGTTCATTAGAACGAATGCTCACAATCCCAATGCTTCGTACACCTTCGACGGAAACTCATTGTCCCCGACCCTAAATTTTCGCCGGGCATCAGACCCTGTCAACAAATATTTCTCACGCGCACGCCTGGAAACTCTGATCCAACCCATCGATTCGATCTGATCGTCCAGAAGAGTCCGATACTCTAATTGGCTGAGACAGGCAATTCCACCTTCGCCACACACCAAGGCTACAAAGAACGTTGTGCACTCTGACTTCAAAGTAGAAATCTCTTCTTGTTGTTCGCTGCTGAAGCTAAATGGCCATGGCGACAATCGATTCGCTGAGTACTTCACATAAAGACCAACACTCCCGTTAAGGATGTACCCGGATCGACCAGTTTCGTAGGCTCTAATCGTCACACCTTGCGACGTGTGCCCTCGGACAAGTCTCGCTAGCACTGCCCCGTGATAGAACTCAACTTGTTTGATCATGGCTTCGGATTCTTGCCGATATTTTTGAGGAATCTGATGCTCCCCATTTCCGGAGCGTACTTGTAGAACACTCGTGCACGGCCATCTTCGTTTCGGAAAATCTTGATGTGATGAATAGCATGTGGAAACCGATCTGCTTCAAGAGCGTTCGTCGCAATGAAGCCCTTACGTCGTCTGATGTCGGTGCGCTCTTCAATCGTGCCGTACTTGCCGCTCAAGAGAGTCGACTTGTGAATCGCTATCGAACTCGGACCCAGGCTCATGCCTGAAATGAAGTTCACGACATGAGATGGCAGGGCGCTTTCGCCAGCAATTTTGGCGATTCCTCCGAGTCGCTGGAGGGGTGATCCATTTTCTTCATCGACAACACGATCCAACCCCTCGGAGAAATCAAACATGTCCCAACTCATTTCGCCACTGTCGACTGCCACGGCTGCGCGATCAATGCTAGAACCAGAGACAGCCACTATGCGCTCGTTCTCAAGCCAGATTGGGCTCCCAAGGCCGGACCTAACAAAGGTCAATGCCAATTGGTGGAAAACAAAGCACTTCTGCCAGTCGAAATAGAGCTTCTTTGGAATATGCAATTCAAAATGTTCTAAATAGCCACCACGACTTCCGAACATCCGCGCACGCTGGATGTAAGTGTCCTGCTGGATCTTGTGCTTGACATCACGGGTAAAGAACATCGATAGCAGGTTGTCGAAGGTGACTCCTCGAGAAACAATATTTCCACCGATTGCAATGGTAAATAGAGTCGCCGGAGATGTAGCACGCCGATACTGAGCGGCGTTTCGCTCGGTATCGCTATTCATCACCACTACGTCCGACTGATTGATGTGGTCGAGGACGTACCGAGTTAATTCCGTTTCCAATCCGGGATAGTTCTTCTGACACAACTCGTAGATTTGGTGGACGTGATCCTCGAACTTGGAATGCGAAGATTCCTTCAGACTTGTGAGAAGTCCGACCACTTGCTGATAGTCCTGTGTGTGGTCGGCCTTTCTCCCGCTGGTGTGAATCAGGATCGAGTAGTTAGTCGATTCACTATTGATGTGGGTGTTTAGGTACGCGACATTGACCATGAAACTGAGCAGAGCCCGGCGTAGGTACTTGGGGTCGTCACCCTCGTCTGGCAACGGTTCGAGTTTGAATTTTAGTTGATCAAATCCCTCGGCCGTTGTCGGAAAGAAAGTCTCCTGCCCGGTGTACTTTGGATGCGTTGGAAAGTCGATCCACTTGTCATTCTTGTTGTCGAACGTGTTGTTTAGGTCCAAACGAGCTGGAGTAGCAGTGACCCCGATGTAGATGCCGTCTCCTCCGAGAAGTTTGCCGACAAGTTCGTTGATTTTTGTTTGCTCATTCTTGTTGACCTTGGCGTTGGGGGTCGCATAATCGGCCTCGTCATCGATGAGAACTTTGCTCCTTATCTGATCGATCTTTCCCAATAACTTTTGCAGATCAGCGGAGTTCTTCTTACAAAAGATAATCCATGGGCTATTTCCAATCTGGATGCTGGGATCCAGAATTTCATTGAACTTCTTCGCTGCTGGATCAAGACCGGAGCGAAGAAACCGGTCCAAATTCTGTTCTAGCAACTGGACACTGTCATTCAAGAGGACGATAATTATTCGATGACCAGCGTCAAGAAGCCTCGCTGTTAGAGCAATCATCATCTCGGTTTTGCCACTCTGCGGCTCACCATAGATGACGAATGATTTAACACCATGGTGGTGGATGTTTGTCATGGCTCCTTCGACGGCAGTTTCAATGCTGCCCGTGAAGAAGCCTTTCGACTGAAGCTCGGCAATTCGCTTTTCGTAGCGACTTTCCTTTGTATTGCCATGCTTCACAAAATCGTTGACATTGAAGCCATCACTCATGAGACATCCGCCTTCGCTGCCTTCGGTGAAACGCTGAGGTATTCAGATTCGAGCCAAGTCTCGCTTGAAATGGAGAACGACTTCGCTGCGCATGCGCTTTGACAATGGCCCATCATCGCTAGCGGGCGGTGGCAAGTATCTCGACGAAGCAGGCAGACGCCTAGATCGTCGCTCAATGACTTTGAGACCTGCCATCTTCGCCGCCTTTTCAACGATAAGGCTGTTCTTTACGAATGCTCCCTGAACGATGGAGTCTCCGACAACTATGACGGCCTCACCCTTCACCGTAAGTTTGCGAGCGATCTGTGCAGTGAAGACATGCATGTCCAGCGCGTATCGATCGATCATTGCTTGCTGCCTAGAGGATATCTTTCGGTGGCGCGGCACCAAGGATTTGGCAACGTCGGAGTCGTAATCGGCCGCACGTTCAGCCCCTACCGACTTCGACCTGACGTCACTCAACTCGGGGATCTGATATCCAAGCCAGACAAGACTGAGTTTATGACCGCGCATGTAATCGATCGCGTTTAGATACGGAGGTGAGGTGATCACAAGATCAACGGTGCCGTCCAAAGAGCTAGGCAACCTCCTAGCGTCTCCTCTTTTGACCGAAACGTTGCCTGCTATTGGCCGATCAACCAAATTACCGATGTCTCTTGCGGCCGACAAGAAACCCTTGACTACGTCGTAGTCATTTTCGACGCGCACACGATGAGGACGCGAGTGCGACACGTCCCTAGCGAGGGACGCGCCGCGGTCCTTTGTGATAATTGTCCTGCTCAGGGCAACTCGTAGCAAGTTAGAAGTGGGCCCCCTCTTGTTGAGAAGAAGCGCCGCAAGTTGACGAAGCTGACTCCGCTGCGGCTCAGAAAACCAGAACTCCACATAATCACGAGTTGCTGGATCATCGTCGATCCAAGGAAGGCTGACTCTTGCTTTGCCGGTCACTTGATTTGCCAACTGTTCCGCAACTCGAAGCGCGACGTTGGCATCCACACGCGTACAAGCAACGCGCGACAGCAGCACGGCGAGTGGATCCATGTCAAATCCGACCGCTTCCCAACCCTCCTCTACCCCCAGTTTCAGCACGGTCCCAGAGCCGCACATCGGGTCGAGCACAACCGCTCCATTCCGGGTTCTATGAAGTGCCTCAAGAGCAAGCTCGGGGGCCATTCGAGCTGGAAAAGGATGAATCTGCCTAGGTCCCCGGAGATTACTCATTGCCTCCAAGATACGACACGGCTGTCGCACTCATTCGACTATTGAGATCAAAATTGCGCCCTTCGCGTTAATCAACGCTGAGTCGTGGCCTGTTCTCACTTCCTCTACCGTCTGGATTACTTACGAGAACCTTCCGTTGGCCCGCAATCTATTCTCTGACGGTCTGGATGAGGGAAGAAAAGACCGCCTGATTTCAAGACCGAATTGGATAACAAAACCCAGCGCAGGTCACTCCGGAATACCCACGCCGATTCGGGTAAGGTCGTTGAGACCGTTCTTGTCGAGAAAGGGCTTCGGATAACTGACGTCAAGACTCGAGCGATTCCTCAAAGCCACAGTTACTTGCCAGTGTCAAATGCTGGCCCGGAACTATTGAAACGGATGATGCGCGAGTATGTAATATGCGCCGAAAGGGGAGAAGCGCCGTGAACCAGCATGTCGAGCAACTTAGGTTGAGGCCGCTCGCGAGACTGCTCACAATGCTCGGCGAGCAACTGATAAAAAATGATCGCATAGCGATTGTCGAATTGGTTAAGAATTCGTACGATGCTGACGCGACGAAGGTTTCGATCTACTTCGAAGACTTCGGTCCCGAACTCGAGACCCTTGAAAACTCTCGAATCGTGATCGTTGACAATGGCGATGGAATGACCGTATCAACTATGCGCGACCATTGGCTAAACCCGGCGACGGACGTTAAGTCTCGACTGAAGCAAGGAGGGCGCCCCCGTACGGTCGGCGGGAGGGTGATTCAAGGCGAAAAAGGCATTGGCAGGTTTGCAATGTTCAAACTGGGTTCGTCCGTCGAGTTGATAACACGATCACGTGAATCGGAATTTGAGGTGAAAGCGAATCTCGACCTCCAGTTCCTAGATGACTCAAATGAAGACTTGGACACCGACTTGCGCGCTTCAGTGCAATACCTCGACGAGATTGAAGTTGACGTCGTACAACAGGAGCCTGGCAATTTTCCTGGCTCATACTCAGGTGATGATCATGGCACTTGGTTGGCCATAAGCAACCTAAGGAGCCCTTGGTCGTTCTCGATCTTGAAGGGCCTTCACGAGGACCTGCTTCGGCTCAGGCCCTTGAATCGGCTTCTCACTGGTCCCGCTGGCGAAGACCAACTCGGATTCGATATTGAATACATTGTCAATGGGGAAGTTGTTGGGTATTTGGAAGACCCTACGTCGTTACTTGAAAGCGTTATACCTCGTGCCGTACTTCGCGTCGTGGGATCGTTCAATGAGAATCGAAACGCTTTCGTCTTGAACGTCAATGATCAGGATCGCGAGGTTTCGCTGAATTCTGAGGACATCAGAGGACTTGAACTCTACAAGCGCTACGTAGCGAAAGACAGAAGCTTCCATCAATTCCGTTGTGGAGATTTTGCTTTTGAGTTTCTAGTCTTTGACCTTCGTCCTACCGCAGACGCAGAACATTCGTTGGACCCCAACGAGCGGAAATTAGTCCGTGAACGTCGAATCTACTTGTACAGGGACGGAGTGCGGGTCCTTCCCTACGGTGACCCGGACGACGACTGGCTCCAACTTGATGCCATCCGTGGAACTCAGGGGGCCAACCGCCTCCTCAGCAATGATCAGACTGTCGGCTTCGTGTACATCTCACAGTCCGTAAACCCCAAACTCCGAGACAAGACAAACCGCGAGGGACTGATTGACTCAGGAGAGGCTTATCAAGACTTTATTCGACTACTTCAACTGCTTGTTAATTACCTTCGAAAGGCCGACTTCCAGATTTATCTGACGGATTCTCGACGTCGAGTCGATTTTGTTGATGAACAAAAGGCGAGGTTTGTCGATGCACGGATCCAGGAGATGAGAGGAACGCTGCTAAAGATCCCGAAGGCTCGTCGCGCTTTTGACGAATTCGCCACTGCCTTCGAGGCGGAACGTCGCCTAATGTTGGAGCGAGTTGAGAGGACTGAATACCTGGCTGGCGTAGGACTCTCGATTGAGACCGCCTCTCACGATGTGGTGGCATCTGCCAATCAAGCGCATCGAGACGTCTTGGTGCTACACGATCGGCTCGTGAAACAGTTCGGAGATGATGGCGAACTCACTAAGAGGGCGGCGTCGATAAAGCAAGCAATTTCATTCGTAGTTTCGCGCCTGCAAGACGTTCAAGGCCTGTTCGTCTCTGCGCGCCGTCGTCCGAAAACGCTAGAAGTGGTCGAATATGTAAAGAAGATCCAATCGATCTATTCTCACGCCCTCGAAGTTGGTGGAATACAAATGATTTTCGAAGGTGATGAGCAGTTTGAAGTGAAGAGTCACGAAGCGACTCTCCTCCAAGTGTTTTTGAATCTAATCGACAACTCTATCTATTGGATTGACGTCACTAAGGAATCGAAGCCGCAAATTACAATTCAAGTGAATTCAACGGAAAAGACGATCTTGATTTCTGACAATGGTCCGGGAATAGACGAATCCGATGTGCCATACATTTTTGAGCCCTTCTTTTCCGCGAAGGGAGATGAGGGACGAGGACTCGGACTGTACATCGCGAGACAGGTGGCCCGCCGCGATGGGATTGACCTGGAGTTGGTTGCAGGCAAGCGCCTAACGGGGTCAAACCGCGTGCCCGCCACTTTCCGCGTCCAATTCAACTGATGATCTATGCCGCTCAGGACGTGGTTCGCGGTGCGGCTGTCGTCATAGACGACAAGATCGAAGAACCTGATACGGACTTAAGGGCGATTCTCGACCAACTCAGTAGTGCTGCAGTTCCGACCATCAAATTGAAGGACTTGCCAAACATTGAATCCTTGATTCACTGGAAGCGGTTCGGACTCATCGTCTTGGACTGGGAACTTTCCTACGCCGCCGCCGAGGGCGGGATCGACGTGCCGGCGGGCGTCACTGTACCATCCGAGTTAGAGTCAGAATCCCACAAAAGAATTCTTGCCTTCGTGGAAGCCCTACTTGACCAAACGTCGTTGCCAATCTTTGTTGCGACGAACGCGAGTGTTGATGGTATTGAAACTGAACTCGCGGACCATTTTTCGGACCGGGCGAGAACGGTTAGAGATCGAGTAAAGGTTTTTAGTAAGGGCAATCTTGAGACTTCTTTGTTTACGCACATCGGACGTTGGATCGATTCGAAGCCCGCTCTGATGGCCCTTAGGGCTTGGGGTAGATCGTATACCGATGCCGAAATAGCGGTGTTTAATCAGTTTGCAGAACAGGAAGAAGATTGGGTTCACTCAGTCGCTCGCGCCGCTATTGCGGACGGTACTTCGTTCGAGGTTGCGCTACTCGAACTGCTCTCACGAAACATCGTTAATCGGGTCGGGCCACTAAATCTGAATTTGGAAATACGTGAGGAAGGGACGCCCGCGGACGCCTCGGCACTTCGTCATGTTCTTCACTTGAGTGCAGTGATCCCTGCACAGGCTCTAGACGGCGGTGAGTTCAGAACGGGCGACATGTTCGTTTTGGAAGATGCTGAGGAACCCTACGGAGAAATCAAAATAGTCATTACTCCCGATTGCGATCTCGCCAGAATTGACAATTTTCGTCTTACCTATGTGCGAGCTATGCGAAAAGTATCTACAAGAGAGAGCGCAAAGAAACGGGCCGACGATGTCGGGCGTCCTGAGAGATTGCACCTTACGAACACTCTGTTAACAAGAACTGGCAACGAGTACGACATTTCGCTAAAGGACTGGGACGTTGCCAAGGTTTCTCTCAGGAAGAAAGGACCTGATCGGATCTCTTGGAGAAGTCACAGACGTATTGGGCGGTTACTCGATCCTTACATCACAGAAATCCAGCAAAGCGTGGCCCTTACATCGATACGAAGGGGGCTCCCACGTTTGCCCGATGACTTTTACGAAGGTTGGAAGCCTGACCTGTGAAGACCAAGAAAGTCAGCCCATATAAATAACTGTTGATCAACACAGTTACCGGTGCTGCATTTTGCAGACTCCCAGCCTCTTAAGCCGAGAACCGGAGTTCAACTCTCGTCTGTTCTCGGTACACCGGTCACTAAGCGCACTCCCCGCCAAACGGCCTGACCCTTCGAAGACAGATACTTGGGATCTTGCGTGGTACCCGAACGCGCAAGGCGCCACGAAACTCACCCAATACGCAATTCTTGAATGTCTCCGTCGGTGCCTACTTGATATACCTCTACTCTCCGCCCAAGCAAGGTATCTACAACGAAAGGATTAAGCGATGGTCCTTTGTAGACGAAGGCAGCGCTGGCTCCAAAGTCAAGTGAAACGGCCCATTGTTTAAGAGCGTCGAAGCCGCTAGTAAGCCCTTCGGCGAAATAGATGTTCGGCGTGGTTCGAGAGACCTTAATTTCAAGAAATTTGATCAGCCTATTTCTGGTGAGGACGTAGTCTGGCTGGACTCCACGAACGGCCTTTTCTGCTTCCCGACGCAATTCTGACGACTCTCTCCAACCTTGGGATCGAAAGTAACTAAGAACGGCATCGTTCATCTGAACAAATTCGGATACCACACTCTGATAAACAACTTCGCTGTTCGCATCGACGCGGTCGGTGAGTCCAGTCTCGATATCCGAGAAATCTGAAACAACAACGTTGGCGACGTCTTGAGCTTGCCGCTCCACTCGAGCATCTTTACTTGCTCTTCGCTCGATGGGTCCGATTGTCCCAGTCAATCCTCTTGGTCCAATGGAGAAATCGCCGTTAAATCTTTCGAACATGACGGAGAGTACGATCATTGCGGCCGCGAAGGTGAGTGCGACAGACGCCTCGGCCTGACCAGCGTGGAACAGCCAAGCGTAGGCTCCAAATCCGAGGCCAGCCAGAAAAAGAATGGCGTGAGCGACCCTGTCCGGGGTGGCAATTGACCGCTTAGACTTTCCGGGAGAGCTGTCGTCAGTCATGTCTAAAAGCCCGTGAAGTAGTTTGACTCTTTCTCACGGGAGCTCGATACATTTCCCAGTGAATGCTCCAACAGAAGCAGCTCGCATGGCCGCGGCCCATTCGATGTCATCGACGGTTACATCCCTGCGTCTTGCAACTGCAGCTCTTGTTTTCGCTGTGTTGACGCACCGCCAGGCGAGACCTGTAAACGCCCAATCTGCTTGTTCACAGAGCGAATTCAATGCTGGCAAAGCAGCTTCGATTTCGCCCAATTCCACATAGGCTTCGCTGGCCGTCGCTTCAAAGGTGTCGAACTCACCTCTCCCGATAACGGGAGGACCTACGGGAGATCCTCGCAACTCGCTTTCGTCTTTGACCTCACCACTGAGGAGGGATCGCAAGTAGCTGTCACGATCGTCGTCGTTACGACTCACATCCACGACCACATCAATTTGATACCTAAAACTTGCGGACATGCCTGCAGAAATAAGCTGATCTCGATCTGCGATCATCACCATGCTCCGAAGGTTTGGCAATTGAGTCCTAGTCCCCCAAACATTCATTGAGCGGGTTCCGCCCCCATATTCTGAACCGAGTAACTGTCGCATCATCTCTAGAGCCGAGCGGTTGAGTTTTGTTATGTCTGCCAACACGACAACACTCACATCCGTAGGAACCAACGCAGGCTTTATCGCCTTTTCTATAAATGTCTCAAATAGCTCACCATTTCGCGAAAACTTCCTGGAAGTAGTTACCGTGGGTCCACCGGTGATCTCAAGACCTCGCGTCGCGGCCATCGCAGAGGTGAGTAAGAAAGGTGGTCCGCGATCTTCGTTGAGAAGTCCGCCCACGCGCCGCGCGACGCGCACCGCCCTATCCATGTCGTGTTCGCTTGCAGTAACGAGCAAATTTCCGCCACTAAGAATGGCCGTTGCCACCGCCTCGGCTT
>Ga0207933_1001318_pt1 | contig 19411 bp, 16 predicted proteins | sample NGESurdeep092012_4_FD_184488 | JGI IMG/M metagenome (GOLD analysis project Ga0207933, IMG submission 184488) | Arctic peat soil microbial communities from Barrow, Alaska - NGEE Surface sample F53-3 deep-092012 (SPAdes) | ecosystem: Environmental > Terrestrial > Soil > Wetlands > Peat ...
GGTTGCGACAACGATGTCGAATATGGGATTCGAGGCGGCGCTGAAGCGGTCGGGGATTTCCATGCTGCGCGCACCGGTGGGCGACAAGTACGTGCTGGAAGAAATGCGCAAATCGGGCGCGTCGTTAGGCGGCGAACAGTCAGGGCATATCCTCTTCCCTGCCCGCGCGACGACGGGCGATGGGCTGTTGACGGCGCTGGTTGTTCTGGATGTAGTGCATCGTTCGGGCAAGACACTGAGTGAGCTGGTTGCGGATTTAGAGACGTATCCGCAGGTGATTGTGAATGTGAAGGTGCGCGAGAAGCGGCCGCTGGATTCGATTCCTTCCGTCGCTTTGGCGATAAGGGCCGCGGAGGATGAGCTGAGGGACTCGGGGCGCGTGGTGATTCGCTATTCGGGTACCGAAGCGCTGGCGCGGGTGATGATCGAGGCGGAGAGCGAAGCGGCAATGCGGCGGCTTGCGGACATGATCGCGGATGCGATTCGCGCCGAGCTTGGGGTTTAGGCGTGGGGTAGGAAGAAGACGCTTTAGACCGCCTTCATCGCGAGAAATCAGATTAAGAGTGATTCATGGCGGGCTACGCCTGCCTCAGTAGCGTGTCGCGCTGCCCATGAGATGGAAGTAGAGCAGGAACCAGTCGAGATAGATGCAGGACAGCACTACGATCAGAAACTTCAGCTTGGTGATGGCGCGCAGCGGACGCAGAAGTGCGCGCAGGCCACTGAAGAACGCAAAGATCATTGCGATGAAGGCCAGGATCGCAAGAAGGACTTCGATGCGGAACCATGGACCGAGATGGCCGATCTGGAAAAAGCTCGTTAGGTCGGAGAGATGACTGGCCAGGGCGAGGAAGTCGATCAGAACGGCGAGGATTGCGAAGGCGGCGAGCTGTATGGGCCCGGTGAGCCATGCGGTACCGGGCTGGGGCGCGAGTGCGGCGCGTTTGCTCAAGAAGATGCGGCGCCCCGTGCGGAGAAGTGCGGCGATGCAGATGAGCAGCATCGTCAGGAGAGCGATGAAAAGCGGTGTGTCGAGAAATGGACCGGCTTCTGGCCAGGGTGCGCGGTCAACGTGGCTGGGCGTGGCATAGCCCGTGATGCGGCCGTGGGCGTCGCGCTCGAAGTGGATGGCGCTCTGATCCAACTCGTTGTAGAAGGAATCGTCGCCGATGGGGTGGAAATCGATCAGATGATTGCGAAAGTCCTTGGCAGTGGAGAGGGTGAGATTGCCGTCGTTGGTGGCTTTGATCCGGCTTCCATTGAAAACGTCGGGGAAGCGGAAGATGGTGGAGTCTGCGCGGCGTGAGGTGAGGAAGTAACCGGTGTAGGGTGCGAGCTGCTTCTTCGTGAGCTTGAGATATGCCGGATGCGCGTTGGGCGGGCCGGGAAAGTAGCGGTCGACGAAGGCGTTGAAGAGCTCCTGGCGCGCGACCTTGGCTGCACCGGATGAGTTGTAGCTGATGAAGAAAATGAGGCCGTGGGTGGGCTCGACCCAGAACTGCGAGTGGCAGGCGAGGAGATCGCCGCCATGGCCGATGAAGCGGATGTTGTTGCGGTCTTCGTCGTAAAAGCCGAGGTCCCAGGGAGTGACGCCGGGCGCCGGCTTGAACTGAGGCGTGAACAGCTGTGCCACGGAGCTGGGTTGGAGAATCTGCACGCCGTTGTATGTGCCGCGGCCGAGAAGCATCTGGCCGAAGATGGCTATGTCCGCGGCGGTGGAGGAGAGACCGCCGGCCGGTGACTCGGTGAAGCCTTCGAAGCCGAGGTCAGGCTTGCTGGTGCTGTTGTAGCCCTTGGTGGCGAGGAAGCCCTTGGGCAGCGGCTGGAGGAAGGTGGAGTGCGTCATTCCTAGCGGCGTGAAGATGTGATGTTGCACGTAGGCGGCGAAGGATTCACCGCTGACGCGCTGGACGATGTAGCCGATGAGGGCAACGCCGTAGTTGGAGTAGGCCAGCGCCTTGCCGGGCGCAGCGAAGCGGTGCGGCTGGTTGCGAATGAGGAAGGTGCGGAGATCGAGCGGCAGCCTGCCCGATTTGTCAGAGCCGAAGTCGTGCAGCTCTTCTTCAAAGCCCGCGGTGTGCGTGGCAAGATTGCGAAGAGTGATGGGAGCGTTGCCGATGCCGTGCGGGCCGGGTTGGATCTTGAAGTCGAGGTATTGGTTAACGTTGGTGTCGAGGTTGAGCTTGCCTTGCTCGACGAGCTGCATCATGGCGGTGTAGGTGAAGAGTTTTGAAATCGAGCCGGGGCGGAATGCGGTGGTGACGGGGTCGACGGGGGTCTTCTTCTTCCAGTCGGCGTAACCGTAGCCCTTGAGGATGAGGGGCTGGCCGTTCTGCGTAATGGAAATAGTTGCGCCGGCGACGTCGTCCCGCTGGAGCTGGAGTGGAAGGAAGCCGTCAAGGAAGGCGTTAACGTCTTGCGCCGTCAGCTGCGGCGGCGTTGCAGGGTTGGCAGGCGGCAGCGGGATAGGCTGCTTCGCGGTTGTAGGCCTGGGGCCATGCAATGGAAGTTGCGGGGCTTGCGAGTGCACATCCAATGTAGTCGACGCGAGAAGGAGGCCGAGACCGAGCGAGACGGCGGATAGCGAGACGCGCATGCAAACTCCCAGCGATGAGAATGCGAGGAGGGTATCATCTGCGGAAATTGTCCTGCTGGAATTCCTGTTGTTGTTAGTCGGCGATGCCAGGGTTGGGCGGGTCGATGCCGAGGGCGGTGGCGAGGGCGATGAGGTGGTCCTGCTCGTCGACGAGGATGCTGCGGATGGTTTCAGCGATGGCGAACTCATTGAGAGAGTCGGCCTGCTTGAGATGGCGGCGATAGTTCGCGATCGTGACACGCTCGTTCTCAAGATCGAACTTCAGCATGTCTTCAGCCTTCTCGGAGGTTTTGACAGGTTTGGGAGTAACGGAGGGCATGCCGCCGAGGTAGTCGATCGCGTTAGCGATCTTGAGCGCGTGCTGGAGCTCCTGGTTGGCGTGCACCTCGAGCTCAGCGGCGATGTTCATGTAAGCCGCGCCCTTGAGGACCTGAGAGTAGTTCACGTAGGCGATGATGGCCTGGTACTCGCGCGAGAGATCTTCGTTGAGGGCGTCGATGAGCTGCTTGCGGGTGAAGGAAGCTTCTTTCTTTTCGGGCACGTCGTTCTCCTGCCATCCCGATTCATGACCGGGTTCGGCTGCTTCTACGATAGATGCACGCGGGCCGGGAGACGAAGGTCGGGGGCTCCCCCCTCCCCGTCAAAATTGCGCAAAGGCATAAATATACTTGACTAACCCATGAGATAGGTGTACTGTTGGGTTAGTCAAGGTGAACGCTAATGCAAGTTGAACAGCCCAAAACCCTTATCGAAGCCATCCGGTACTTTTCGGATGAGCAAACCTGCATCAATACGGTAGCGATGTTGCGCTGGCAGGATGGAAGCCCGATCTGCCCAAAGTGCAATGCGACTCAGGAGAATCGGAATCACTACTGGCTGGCAACTCAAAAGCGTTGGAAGTGCCATGCATGCCGGAAGCAGTTTAGCGTCAAACAGGGCACGATTTTTGAGGACAGCCCGATTGCTCTGAGCAAGTGGGTGTGTGCTCTCTGGCTTCTGGTGAACTGCAAGAATGGCGTCAGCTCGTACGAGATTGCTCGTGATCTAGACATCACTCAGAAAAGTGCATGGTTCGTTCTCCAGCGGCTCCGCTTCATCCTGAAGGATGTCTCTCCGGTGATGCTGGGAGGCTCTGGCACTCCGGTTCAAATGGATGAGGCTTTTCTTGGGGGTAAGCCTAAGAACATGCATCGTTCGCGCCGCTTGAAATTGCAGCTTGGGAGTAATGGGTATGCTGAGAAAACTGCCGTGTTCGGGATGCTAGAGACGGGCACTCGCCAAGTTCGTGCTCAGATGATTCCCAACGTCAAGCGCACCACCCTTCAGGCGGCAATCCTTGATAACGTGGGCTTCGGCTCGACAATTCACACCGACCAATGGCCCGGATACGACGGACTTGCTGCAAAGCAGTTCGTTCACGAAACCGTGAATCACATGGAAGAGTATGTCACCGCTGGCGGAGTCAACACACAAGCAATTGAGAACTTTTGGTCGCTATTGAAGCGCGGCCTGAACGGAACCTATGTGGCAGTAGAACCAATGCACCTAGACCGCTATCTAGACGAGCAGATGTTTCGTTTCAACAACCGCATTGGGCATAACGATGGAACTCGCTTTGCGAAGGCACTCTCGCAAGTCGTGAATCGTCGGCTTACTTATGCCGAGTTGACCGGTAAGACGTTGGCCTAGCGCGATTCCTCACGGCCCTTTGCGGGGCCGTAAACGAATCGAGTATGAAGAGAAGGCTTCGTTGCTTTGGAAGCCTGGATTGCGGCGCGGGAGGAAGCCGAACCTGCGGAAGCTATCTTCCCCAAAGCAGCCGTGAAATCTTTACTCTCGGATGACTGCGATTCGTTTTTCTCTCTACTCATAGCGCCTCCAAGTGTTCGAGTATGATCTCGGGCTTCGACTTTATGTCCGTCTGAATTACGTCCGTGATCGTAACGACTGTCACAGTATATCTAGCGGGAACGGAGGCCGCGTGCTCAAGTTGAATCACGCCTTCCCCATATTTTCCACTTATCTCTTCGCCCGAATCTGCCTTCAATCGGAACGTCTTTCCATCCCAATCGACGGCTGTCAGAAGGCCCGTAGTGGTCGTCGTTTGCCGCGTCTTGGTATCGAGGACCGCAGTCTGAATCTTGAGGATGTCATCATATGTCGCGTGGGCATGGCGCTTTCTACCGCTGGCCCCACGCCATTCTAAGTCCGCTCCATAGCGATAACGAACATGAACGCCGAGCCATTCATTCATTGCTCGCATCGGACTCGGTCCGAGCGTTCTGGCCGTACTCCCCATATCCCGGGACTCTAGCAAGTTGAAAACGATGTTCGATGCTTCATCGACTGGAGATTCAGTCAGCAAGGCGACATCAACAGGGCGAGGGAGGGTGATCACCACGCCCACAGATCCCGGGAAGCTGTAAGCATATCCGAGTTCTGGCGTCTGAAAAGCGCTCTGGACTGGCTTCTTTCCGGGCGCTGGCGATACCTTTGTCAAGGACTCGTACACCGAAGCAAAGAAGGCTTGCAGCTTAGACCACGCCTCTCCAACACCGGCCAGCGACGGGGCTTCCTGTCCAACTAAAAGACGATACTTGTATACCTCCAAGTTCTGAGAGGCGGCTAACTCGAAGAACTGGCTCTCCAACCGTGCCTGAAGGTTGCGAAGTGAACGCAGGTTTACAGCCAGTGCAGCCGCATCATTTGGTGCGGTCGTTGGGTTGTCGAGCGCTGCCTCATAACGAGCAATAAGCGCGTTGGTGCCGTGCAGTCGATCTTGGATGTTCTGAATCGCGTTCATTGCCCGTCCTCCTTTCCTGTCTCGCCCTTTAGATCATCCTCTTCTATCTCGGGGATGCTTAACACTACAATTCCCTTTGGCTCTTTAGTGACAACACTTTGGCCGTAGACGGCCTCTCGAAAGTGCGCCTTCGTTTGCTCCGCCAGTTCGTAAAAGGGGGAATCTTCGGGAAACTCCAACACTACATCGGTATCGCAACTGCAGGAAACCTTTGGGTCATTCTCCCGGTTTATTAGCCACTCGATGCATCCCTGCTGTTCGGGTGTTCCCGAGTGTCGGTAGGCAGTGTCCGCTATCAGAATGAAGTCAACGTCCTCTGGCTCATCCTTTTGCGTAGTAAAACTACCATCAAGCCATACAGTCCCGTTGATGCCTACTGTCCCGATGCGCTCCAGAACTGCATCTAGTCCGGCCATGATCTGGGGTCGGACAACAGACTTCGGAAACGCGTCAACGCAAAACGTTCTCAAACCCGCCCGTGTGAACGGGTGAAAACCTTGTGCGAGCAGCGGCGGAAACTCTGCTTTGTGAGCCGGTCGGTTTTCCAAGGTGAGCCATCATCGCATAACGATTATTGGTAGCCGCAGATTTTTCACCACGCAGCCCAACAACTGCTAATATCTTGGGTTAGCCAAGTAGGTTATTGCCATTATAAAGGCCGTGTCAAGCGGCTTTGGGTTTGGCAGGTTTGGCTTTGGTGCTCACCGGTTTGACTGCGAGACGGAAGCCCATGGCTTTCAGGATGGCGGCGAGGCTGCTGAGGGCTGGGTTTCCCTCTTCGGAGAGCGTGCGGTAGAGCTGGGTCTGATTGAGATGGGCCTTCTTCGCGACGGCGGAGACGCCGCCGAAGGCTTTCGTCATCTGGCGCAGTGCGATGAGCAGTTCGGCCTGGTCGCCGTCTTCGAGGATACTGTTGAGGAGCTCCATCGCGTAGGCGGGGTCGGTTTGAAATGCTTCCGCCATCGCTTCGTCATGGCTGCGGTCTGTTACGTCTTTCTTAGCCGTTTTCATTCGTCTCCGTTGCCTTTCTGACTCGCTCCTGCCAGTCTCGCCAGTTTGCACAAGCCCGATCTATATCCGCATTTTGCCTGCTTTTGTCTCCACCACAAAGCAGCAAGATGATTTGCCGCGCTTCGGCGGCATAATAAACACGGTATCCAGGCCCAACGTCGATGCGGAGTTCCCAGACACCTTCTTTCAAATACTTGTGATCTCCGAAGTTTCCCGACTCGATTCGGAAGGTTCTACGGTCGATTGCGATCCGTCCTTTGTGGTCACGGAGTTGATTCCACCAATCCATGTACACGTCTTTACCGCTCGGAGTGACGTAGTGCCGTATTTCGTACACTGTGTTATTTTCGTTTATTGACGAATCGAGGTCAAGTATGAGGATGATTCATCCAGGGGAGCATCTGGCCGAGGAGTTGAGTGAGATGGGGATCAGCGCGGCGGAGTTTGCGCGACGGATTCGCGTGCCGATGAACCGCGTGACGGAGATTTTGAAGGGACGGCGGTCGATCAGCGGCGATACTTCGTTGCGGCTGGCGCATTTCTTCGGCACCAGCGCTGAGTTCTGGTTGAACCTGTAGAGCCTGTATGAGATCAGGCTGGCGAGAAGAAGTCGGGGAAGACGATTAAATCGTTACCGACAAATTCGGACGTATCAGGCGGCGTGAGGCTTGGAGACCCCACTCATGCGCGATGGGCTGTACATGAATGAGGTCTTTGTACGGGTATATCGAACTAGCCATTCCAGCGTTTCCAATCTGTGTCGTCTTCTCTATTAGTGCCATTAAGCAATCTATCTTTACGCTCGTTGCGTATTTTGTTGATGAGATCGAGCTCATGGATCAAATGGCGAGCTTGATTTTCATCACCTTCGAAAAAAGTCGATGTTTTCAGGAAGTGGGTCTCTACCACATTCAAAGCATCGGTGATAGCGTTCAATGCTTCTCGAACATTCGTCCTGCTTGCCGCAGCTAGCGGCTTGGCAGAAGTATCTTTTTCGTGAGCAAAATCCCAATGTGCGATCCTCCGGTGTCTCCAATCTTTGGCGAATTTGCACTTCACACAGGCTATCTCCAAGGATTCCTTCCAGCTTGGAATCGCGTCTTCTGGTATCACGTGGTCAAGGCGTCTCAATGACAAAGGGCGATCACGTGACCAATCGACAAAGTTGGCTAAGTCCAGCAGAATTGTCTCCCAGGGCGAATCCTGGATTGTTTTAAATAGGGCCCCTGCTGTGCCATTCATTACATCGAATTCAGCCTGGCTCTTTCCGAAGAGGCCGCAGTAGTGGCCCCAAGAGAAATGAAGGTGTGCCAAACGGTTCCATAGTCGTACGTATACAAAACCAATATCTGCTCCCATCTTCGCTTGGCATTGTTGGAGGTAATTCGACATTTTCACTATTTTATTTGATGTCGCGCCAGTTTTGGCCCAAGCCCACGTCGGCGACGATGGGGACGGAGAACTCGGCTACCTGTTCCATTTGGGTTTTGACTAGTTCCTGCATCTCTTCGGCTTCTTTGGGGACTACGTCGAAGAGGAGCTCGTCGTGAACCTGGAGGGTCATGACGGAGCGGAGTTTGCGGCGCGTGAGTTCGGCGTCGATGCGGATCATCGCCAGCTTGATGAGGTCGGCGGCTGTGCCTTGCAGGGGCGTGTTGATGGCCGTGCGCTCGGCGAAGCCTCGCTGGTTGGGATTGCGCGATTGGATGTCGGGGATGGGGCGGATGCGGCCGAAGGCGGTGCGGACGGCCTGTTCGCGGCGGACCTGATCGAGCGTGGCTTCGATGAAGCGCGCGACGCCGGCGTAGCGCTCGAAGTAGCGTTCGATGTAAGCCTTCGCGGTTTTTTGATCGATGCCCAGTTGTGCGGCGAGGCCGAAGGGAGAGATGCCGTAGACGATACCGAAGTTGACGGCCTTCGCGCGAGCTCGGGTCTCCTTGTCCATCGTCGCGGGGTCGACTTCAAAAACTTCTGCCGCGGTTAAGGTGTGGATGTCTTTGCCGGTGCGGTAGGCGTCGAGCAGCAGAGGGTCCTGCGAGTAGTGCGCGATGAGACGGAGCTCGATCTGCGAGTAGTCGGCGGACATGAGGAGATTGCCGGGCGCTGCGATGAAGGCGGCGCGGATCTCGCGGCCGACAGCCGTGCGGATGGGAATGTTTTGCAGGTTGGGGTTGGTGGAGGAGAGACGACCCGTCGCAGTGCCGACCTGATTGAAGGTGGTGTGGATGCGGCCGTTGGCGTCGGCGAGGAGGGGGAGTGCGTCGAGGTAGGTGCCTTTGAGCTTTTGGAGCTGGCGGTATTCGAGGACGAGTGCGGGGACCTCGTGATGGGCGGCGAGGTCTTCGAGGATGTCTTGCGCGGTGGAGATGACTTTGCCCTTGCCGTACTTGAGCGGCTTGGGGAGGTCCATCTTGTTGAAGAGGACGTCGCCGAGCTGCTTGGGCGAGTTGATGTTGAACTTGTGGCCGGAGCTGGCGTAGATTTTTTCGGCGAGGTCGTCGATCGTGACGGCGAGGCGTGAGGACATCTCGCGGAGGAGCTCGGGGTTGATGCGGACGCCGGTCTGCTCCATGCGGAGGAGGACGGGGACGAGAGGAAGATCGATGTGCGTGTAGACGGAGGTGAGCGGTGAGGAAGGGATCAGGGTTTGCGGCGATTCGAGAGGGGCTGCAGGTCTCTCCGCTGCGGCGCTGCGCGCCTTCGGTCGAGATGACAGATTTTCGGTGCGCGCTGGTTGTGAATCGGCGAAAAGCATCTCCGTGGTGACGGCGCCGCCCAGCGATGGGTCGTCGGCGGGGATGGTGTGCGCGGTGGGAGTGGCTTCAGCGAGTTGCTCGCCGAGGACGGTGGCGAGGCGCGCGATGGCGGCTGCGGCTTCGGGAAGGCGTTTTGGGTCGTTGGGATTTTCTTTGGTGGGATGGTGAGTGAGGGCTCGGCTGGTGGTGCGGGCGGCGATGTCGACGAGGGTGTGCGAGCCGTGCGTCGGGTTTAGCAAATAGCTCTGGAGCATGACGTCGGTGATGGGGCCGGCGAGCGTGACGTTGTGCGGCTGGAGCGCGCGGAGAACGGCTTTGAGATCGTGGACCTGCTTGGGGAGCGTGGGGTCGGCGAGAGCTTCGCGGAGGCCGGGAGTGTCCAAGGAGATTTCGATGGCGTGCGCGGAGGTGACGGCGAGGCCGAGGCGGCAGGCGGGGTCAGGTTCTGCGGAAGAGCCCACCTTAGCCGACGATGAATCCGTCAGCGAAGATGGGGCACCCGGATTTGTAGCTGGTTCGGGCGCGCCGAAGAGAGACATCGTCTGTGGGGGAGCGGGTTCGGGCTCGGGTTCTATGTCTGGGTTGGTGTTGGGATCGGTTGGATCGGCGGCCAGCTCTTCGGCGAGAGCTTGCTGAGTTTCGGCGAGGGCGAGAGCCAGATGATTTTCTTTGCGGGCTTCGGCGAGAAGCGCGGCAAGGTCAGCCGCGGTGGCTTTGGTGTTGTAGCTGGTGGGCGTGGCATCGAGGTCCGGCGCGAGATCTTTGAGGAGAGTCGTGAACTCGAGCTCGGTGAAGAGGGCGCGGCAGGCGGCGTTGTCGACGGGCTGCGTGCGCATGGCATCGAGGGAAAAATCGATGGGCACGGCGGTGTGGATGGTGACGAGCTCTTTGGAGAGCCGGATGTTGTCGCGGTTGTTGGCGAGGGATTCGCGGTAGGTCTTGCGCTTGATGGCGTCCGGCGTGGCGACGGCGGCGTCCATAGCGGCTTCGACGGTGGCGAACTGCTGGATCAGTTCGACGGAGCCCTTGTCGCCGATGCCAGGGGCGCCGGGGATGTTGTCGATGGCGTCGCCGCGCAGGGCCATAACGTCGATGACTTTTTGGGGAGGAACGCCGAGGACGTTTTCGACGCCCGCTGGGTCGAGGATGAGGTTGTCTTTGGTCGGATTGAGAATGCTGACGCTCTCATTGACGAGCTGCATCATGTCCTTGTCGGAGGAGACGACGAAGACGTGATGGCCGAGGGTCGACAGCTGACAACTCAGCGTGCCGATGACATCGTCAGCCTCGAAGCCCTCGTAGTAGAGGATCGGAATGCGGAAGGCTTCGAGCGCGCGGCGGATGTAGGGCTGCTGCTGGATGAGGTCAGGCGGCGTCTCTTTGCGGTTGGCTTTGTAGCCGGCGTACTCGGTGGCTTCGAACTGCTGGGTTTTGATATTGAATTTCTTGACGTCCTTCAATTGATCGGCGAGCTCGTTGCGATGGACGGGCGCGCCGACGTCGTAGACGGCAGCGAGATACTCAGGCGAAAAGTCCTTGCGCAGCTTGTTGAGCATATTCACGAAGACGTAGGTGGCCGCCGTGGGAATGCCGGTGCGCGTGGACATGGGACGCGAGCGTTGCATGGCGTGATAGGCCCGGAAGATGAAGGCCATGGTGTCGAGGAGGTAGATGGGCGGCTTGGCTGGTTTGTCGGGCATGGCGTTCTCTTCAGCTTAGGATGCTTTGGGCTGTGCGTGGCTGGGGAATTGAATTCCGGGTGGGCTAGGCAGCTTCAGGGTCTTCGCGCTAGAGTGCAAGTATGTCAGGCTCATGCAGACGGACGGGCTCCGCAGTCGGTTTTCTCGGTCGATGCTTTCGGATAGGGACTCTTGCAGCAATGGCTACGTTTTGTGTCGGAGTGCAGGCGCAGGCGGTAGCGGCTCCGCACCAAGACGAAGGATGTATGTTGCAGAAGAGGGTTTATAGCTGCAACTGGGATGCGTTTCGGAGCAGGCTGGATGCAGCTCATACGATTGCGGTGGAGAGCCAGCCGATGGACCGCTTTACGGCGGCGCAGCTTCGAAAGCTCGTTGCCAGGCTGGGGAAGAGTGTGGCAGGCGCGAATCAGGTGGCGGATCTGACATTCATATTGACGCCGGTGGAGTCAACGGGGATACATATTGGGCCGGCGGGCGAGCCTGTAGCTACGCTGCGGATATATGCATCGGGAGCGGCGACGGGAACGGAAAGCAGCCGAGGGACGATGGTGTGGGCCGAGACGTGGATAGGGCACTCCGACCGTCCATGGCCCTCGATCGTGCATTCACTGATCATGCAGTTTGAGGATCGCTTCGGGAAGTGATAGAGACTTAGCGGATCAGCATGCAATCGCCGTAGCTGAAGAAGCGGTAGCGTTCGGCGACGGCGTGAGCGTAGGCGCGAAGAACCGCTTCCCTGCCCGCAAAGGCCGACACGAGCATCAGCAGTGTGGATTCGGGCAGGTGGAAGTTGGTGAGAAGGTCGCGGACGAGTTTGAAGTCGGCGTCGCCGTCAGGTGGGGGCGAGAGGAAGAGGCTGGTGCTGCCGGAGTGTGGGGCGAGTGCGAGCGGGTTGGTTGGCGAGAGTGGGCCGTGAATGGATTCGAAGGCGCGGGCAAGGTGCTCGAGGGTGCGCGTGGTTGTCGTCCCGACGGCGATGATGCGGCGGTTGTCGCGATGCGCATTGTTGATGGCTTGCGCGGTTGATGCGGAGAGCGTGTACGGCTCGGAGTGCAGGCGTATATCGCGCGTGTCGGCGACGCGGACTGGCTGGAAGGTGCCCAGGCCGACGTGGAGTGTGATGGTTGCGAGCTCGACGCCGCGGGCTTCAAGTTGCGAAAGGATTGCAGACGTGAAGTGCAGGCCCGCAGTGGGCGCGGCCGCGGAGCCAGCTTGTTGCGACGCGGAGCTTGCTTGTTGTGAATAGACGGTCTGATAGCGCTCGCGGTCCTCGCGGGTGTCGGGCTGGTGTTTGTTGCGGTGGATGTAGGGCGGGAGCGGCATGTGCCCTATGCGCTCGACGATAGCAATGAAGTCGGAGGTGGGCGCGAAGCGGAGAGTGCGCTCGCCGAACTCTCCCATACTGAGGACGGTGGCGGTGAGGTCGGGCTCAGGGTCCAGCGTCCAGGGCTCAGACGGCGAACGAAATTCGAGGGTTTCGCCAGGGTGGATTTTTTTGGCAGGGCGGACGAGGGCTAGCCAGTCGTTGTGACCTTCGGAGCTTGTTAGATGTTCGGTGAGGAGGACCTCGATCTGGCCGGTAGGGCCGGGCGAGTCGTGCTGCGTGTGCAGACCGGCGCGGGTGGCGTAAAGACGTGCGGGCAGCACGCGCGAGTTGTTGAGTACAAGAAGATCGCCGGGTTGGAGGAGGTGTGGAAGTTCCGTGAAGAGGTGGTCGGCGAAAGAGCCCGTACGACGGTCGAGCGTAAGCATGCGCGAGGCCCCGCGCTCCGCGGGGGGGTGTTGCGCGATTAACTCTTCGGGAAGATCGTAGGCGAAGTCGGAGACGAGCATGAAAGGCAGGGAGTAGGGATTAGGGATTAGCGATTAGCGAGCTGTTAGTTAGGGAGTTGGGTGTCATTTTGGTGGCTTCGTTTAGGGCTTGTTGGACGGCGGCGAGGTTGGGTAGGACGTGGGCCGGCCAGGTGAAGGTTACGGTGCTGAAGGGTTTCGGGATCATGAAATTGTCCCAGGTGTGGAGACGCCATGTGCGGTTGGCTTCGGCATGGAAGCTGCCGATCCATGATGCGCCGGTGAGTTCGGCGAGGTGGACGGGACCGGGTTTGGCGATGCGGGCTGGACCGCGCGGGCCGTCGGCGGTGAAGGCGCAGATGCGATCCTGTGCGTAGGCTTCGGCCATGCCGCGGAGGGAACCGGCGGCTCCTCGGGAGCTGGAGCCTCGGACGGCGAGGAAGCCGAGGCGCTCGACGGTGCGGGCGATGATCTCACCGTCGAAGGAGCGCGAGATGAGGATGGCGATGCCGAGGTTGCGGAAGCGGTGCGCAGAGGCGAGCAGCGAGCAGTGCCAGAAGGCGAAGATCGTGGGGCCGGGGATGGTATGGCCGATGGGTGTGCCGGGCGCGGCGATGTCGCGATAGCGCAACGTCGCGCCGAGCACGCGGATGAAGAGCGCGGCGATCGGTGGAATGGCGGCGAGTAGAAATCGCTGCTTGCGCGTGAAGACGTGCACGAAGTTGAGTTTAGCTGGGTTGTGGCGGTCAGTCTCTGGCTGCAAATCAGTACAGCTTGTGAAGCTGTTCGGCGAGACGCAGCGAGAGCGCCATCAGCGGCAGCGTGGGGAGCTGCGGCGATCCGTCAGGAAAGGTGGCGGCGGAGACTACGAAAAGATTTTGGAGGTTGTGGACGCGGAGGTTGGGGGTGACGACGCTGGTGTGGGGGTGGGTGCCCATGCAGGCGCCGCCCATGGCGTGGCGGGCGTCGTCGAGGTGGAGTGGATCGTTCCAGGTAAAGCCAGTGGAATGAGTGCGTTCGAGGTGGGTGCGGAGGTGGGTGGAGAAGGCGCGGAGGGTGGAAAGTTCGGTGGGGTGGAGGCGCCAGTCGAGGATGGGTTTGAGGTCGGGCGAGAGGGTGATGCGGGAGGTGGAAGGGGTTTGTTGCGCGGCGTTGAGGCGGAGGAAGACCTTTGTTTGCTGCGAGATGTAGCGGCGGCGCTGGATGCGCGCGGACCAGGTGAGATGGGCGGCTTCGAGCAGGGTTGGGGGGAGTCGTGGAAGGGATTGGCGGAGTGTGGTGGAGAGATGGCCTTGCTGGCGGGCGCGCAGGAGGGAGCGGAGAACGGCCATTCCGGAAGTATCTGATTCTTCGAAGGTTAGGTGGGCTAGGATGGGCGTGAGATGGAGCCGCGCGCGGAGTTCGGGGTCGGCTGCGAGCTTGAAACTGTGCAAAGTACCACGAAAAACCCGTGGTCCGAGTGTGGTGAGGACGTGGTCGCGGGCTGGATTTTGGATGGTGGCCGCTGTGGTGGTGAGATGGTCGTGAAAGTTGCGGCCGACCTGGTCGTTCTGATTGCCGACTCCTTCGGGGGCGACGGAGCGCGAGGCGAGCAGGAGGCGGACGGTCTCGATGGTTCCGGCGGCAAGGACGAAGTGGGTCGCTTCGATGCGATGGGTCTGGACGCCATGGGGCCCTGCGGGTGTGCGGACGAGCACGGCTTGGATGCGGTCGCGCGTGGGAGCGAGCAGGAGCTCGGTGGCCTGTGCGTGGAGAAGCACACGGGTCTTCGAGTGGGCGCGGAGATCGCGGCCGAGGGTTTGCGCGAGGTTGCGATGCGCGAAGGGAACGAACTTGGAGACGGCCACGTCGAGCTGCGGAAGTTGTTCGAGCAGATCCGGTGTGCGCTCCTGCAGCTTGGTGAAGAAGGAGGGAGCGTCGTAGGAGAGATCGTCGACGCCGAGGAGATGTTCGGCTTCGTTGTTGAAGGGGGCTAGCTCGGCGGCGGTGATGGGCCAAGTGTTGTTTTCAGGAAGTGGAAGGAGCTGGCCTCCCCATGTGAGTGAGGTTCCGCCGAAGGCGCGGGCGCTGGGCTCCGCTGTACCGGGGTGGGGATGGCCCTGCTGGATGACTTCGGCGTCGGAATCATCGGACGATGCGGACTGCGTGCGGCCACCGGCTTCGAGGAGGAGAACGTCAGCTCCGAGACGCGTGAGTTTGTGCGCGAGGGTGAGGCCGGCGATGCCGGCGCCGATGATGCAGATGTGGGCGCGGAGAGGATTCGATTGCGGGCTGTCGAGATGAGCGAGATCGATTTCCATGCGCTGGGCTTAGCTTCGGTCGTTATCGACATTTACGGACTGGATAGAGCGGCTTTCAGAGGGCACTGAAAACGTGGCATCCGAGGAGAAAAGCATACCTTAGGGCTAAAGCCCTGTTCTTCTTGGGCCTATGAGACCCGAGCCTAAAGGCTCGGGGTACCTGATCGTCGCCCGGTGTGATGAGACCCGACGCTAAAGCGTCGGGGTACCTGATCGTTGCTCGGTGTGAAGGCGTGCCATCAATAACAAAACTTGTTTCCAGCGCCCTCTGAAGCATTCCTATGGGGTTTTCATGAAGATGTAGTTTGCTGCATGAGCAGAACTGCGGGTCTCTCCACTCCGCTTCGCTCCGGTCGAGATGACAGATTCAAAGGTGACCCGGCATTCCGGCCGAGAAGCGACGCGGAACAGCACTAGCTGTACTTGAGCCAGCGGAGGATCTCGGGGAGGCTGGGCTTTTTGCCGTACATGAGGATGCCGACGCGGTAGATGCGCGAGGAGAACCAGATGACGACGGCAATGGTCAGCGACATGAGCACGACGGAGAGGATGATCTCCCAGGCGGGAACGCTGGTGAGAGCGGTGCGGAAGTTCATCAACAGCGGCGAGCAGAAAGGGATGAGCGAGACGACGCGGGCGAGCGTGGAGTCCGGCGCACGGACGGTGGGAAAGAGCATGACCATGCAGAAGGCCAGCGGAATGACGAGAAACATGTTGAGCTGCTGGAGCTCCTGCTCGGAGTTGGTCATGGCTCCGAGCGCGGCGGCCATGGAGGAGTAGAGCAGGAAGCCGAAGATGAAATAGAGGATGAAGAAGCCGATCTGGGCCGCGCTGAGGATGCCGTGCGCTCCGCTGGCGCCGGCGAGATGCATGGCCATGGGGCTGGCGGCGAGCGCGGCGGCGGCGATCATCCAGACGCCGACCTGGGTGACGCCGACCGCGCCGACGCCAAGGATCTTGCCGGCGAGCAGCTGGTCGGGCGTGATGGTGGCGAGCAGGACCTCAAAGACGCGGCTGGTTTTTTCTTCGATGATGCTGCGCGCGGTGTTCATGCCGTAGAGCATGATGACCATGTACATAAGAAAGAAGAAGAGATAGGCGATGCCGAAGGCGAGCGTGCTGTTGCCGCTGGAGCTGGTGTCGATCTCGACGGGCGCGGTGATCTGCTTGATCTGCGCATCCGTGAGTCCGCTGCCGAGGAGACCTTCGTGGGTCATGACCGCATTGACGCCATGCTCGATGGCGTCTTCGGTGGAGATGTCGCCGGCGGAGCGCGCGTGGTAGGCGAAGTTCGGGCGCTCGCCTGAAGCAGCGGGAGGTGTGATCCAGAGATAGCCGGCGAGCTGCGCGGCGTGTGTATGAAGCTGGGCTTCAAGACCGGCGCGCGTGGCTTCGGAGGGCTGAAGCAAGTCGACCGTCATCTGGTTATCTTTGCCGGTCTCGAGCTGATGCTGGAGATCGTGACCTAAGGTGCTGTCGGAGGTGACGATCGCGATGTGCGAGGAGGTCTTGGTGCGGGTCATGAAGAACGCACTGCCGCCGACGAGCGCGGCCATGAAGAGCGGGATGAGGACGGTGGCGAGGATGAAGCCTTTGGTGCGGACGCGCTCCATGTACTCGCGGCGGGCGATGAGCCAGACGTTATGCATCGGTCTTGCCTCCAGCCTCTGCGAGGCGGCCTCCAGCCTCGGCGAACTCGGGCGTGCCTTTTACGGTGGTGATGAAGATCTCTTCGAGGGTGGGCTCGATGACCTCGAAGCGCATGATCTGGGCGCCGCAGGAGACGGCTTCGCGAAGCAGAGGCTGCGCGCCTTCCGGAGAGTGCAGCGTGATCTCGGCGATGCCGGCGTAGACGCGGGCATCAGCCACGTGAGACGAGCGGAGGAAGCTATCGTCGCCCGAGAAGACGGCCTGGACGCGGTTGCGCGGGTAGCGCGATTTGACCTCGCGCATGGAGCCGGAGAGGACCAGCTTGCCCTGGTAGATGAGCGCGATGGAGTCGCAGAGCTTTTCGATCTGGTCCATGCGGTGGGTGGAGAAGAGCACGGTTTTGCCCTGGCGGCGGAGCTCGATGAGGGTGTCCATGAGCAGCTCGGCGTTGACCGGGTCGAGGCCGCTGAAGGGCTCGTCCATGATGACCAGCTCGGGCTCGTGGAGCAGAGAGGCGATGAACTGGATCTTCTGCTGCATGCCCTTGGAGAGCTCTTCGGTTTTCTTGTCGATGGCCTCGGTGATCTGGAGGCGCTCACACCAGTCGCGGGAACGCTTGCGGGCGTCGGACTCCTTGAGGCCGTGAAGCTGGCCGAGGAAGGTGAGCTGATCGAGCACCTTCATCTTCTTGTAGAGGCCGCGCTCTTCGGGCAGGTAGCCGACGCGGTTGAGCACGGAGCGCGAGAAGGGCTGGCCGAAGAGGCGGACAGCGCCGGAGTCGGGCACGGTCATGCCGATCATCATGCGGATGGTGCTGGTTTTGCCGGAGCCGTTGGGGCCGAGGAGGCCGAACATGGTGCCGGGCTCGATGGTGAGAGAAAGACCCTCGACCGCTACCTTGGTGTCGTATGTCTTGCGAATGTTCTGGAGTTCGACGATGGGCATTGACTGTGGTTAGTGTAGCGCAGGGGTGGACGATGCAAAGGCGCGCCGGTTGGCGCGCCTTTATTGATGCTGTGATCTGGAGCAAGATCAGGGCTGGGCGTTGGGGTCGCCGCCGTCGGCTACGGCGCTCTCTTCGTCCATCTGCTTCTGGAGCTCTTCGCGGCGCTTCTGACGGGCGTCGGCGCGCTTCTGGGCTTTTTCGTTCAGCTCCTGCTCGGCGCCGAGCAGCTCGATGTAGGCCATCTCGCCGGCGTCGCCCTGACGGGGGCCGGTGCGGATGATGCGGCTGTAGCCGCCGTTGCGGTCAGCGTAACGCGGAGCGACGACGGCGAAGAGACGATCGACTGAGTCGGGCGTCATCAGGTAAGCGAGAGCCTGACGGCGGGCGTGGACGCTGCCGTTCTTGCCGAGGGTGATCATCTTCTCGACCAGCGGACGCGCGGCTTTCGCCTTGGTGACCGTGGTGTGGATGCGGTCGTTGATGATGATGGAGGTTACGAGGTTGCGAAGCAGGGCTCGGCGATGGCTGGTGTTGCGACCCAGCTTGAATCCGCCTTTACGGTGGCGCATTGTTGATCTCCTTCGGTCCAGGTCTTGCCTGTCGACCGGTGTGCATCGGTGGATGCGGTTTGTGGGAGCCCACCCATCGCGCGATGAGACTGCGCGATGAATGGGCCACCCGGGTTTGTGGTGATCCGAACCTAGAAGGTTTCGGTTTCGGTGATGGGCTCGAAGTCCTCGTCTTCGTCCTCTTCCTCGTCGTCGAAGTTGCCGTAGCTGGCGGCCAGGGTGGCGGCGGGAAGAACGGAGGTGGGGCCCGGGACCGGGTTGCCGTTTTCGTCGATCTTCATGCCGAGGGAGAGACCCATCTGCGCGAGAATTTCCTTGATCTCGTTCAGGCTCTTGCGGCCGAAGTTCTTGGTCTTCAGCATCTCGGCTTCGGTCTTCTGGATCAGCTCGCCGATGGTCGCGATGTTGGCGTTCTTGAGGCAGTTGTAGCTGCGCACCGAGAGCTCGAGCTCTTCGACCGAGCGGTTGAGGTTCTCGTTGTGGATGGCGGGGCCGTCGTGGTCGGCCAGGCCGCCGGCTTCCATCTCCTCTTCAAAGTTGATGAAGATGGTCATGTGGTCTTTGAGCAGCTTGGCGGAGAGGCCGAGCGCGTCGGCGGGGAGCACGGTGCCGTTGGTCCAGATCTCGACGGTGAGCTTGTCGTAGTCGGTGATCTGGCCGAGGCGGGCTGCCTCGACGAGGTAGTTGACCTTGCGGACGGGCGAGTGGACGGAATCGACGGGGATGAAGCCGATGCCGAGGTCGGCGTCGAAGTTCTTGTCGGCGGAGACGTAGCCGCGGCCGCGCTTGAGGCGCATCTCCATGTCGAGACGGCCGCCTTCGGAGATGGTGCAGATGTAGACGTCGGGGTCGAGGATCTCGACGTCGGAGTCGGCTTCGATCATGCCGGAGGTGATGACGCCGGGCTGGTCGGCGTGCAGATAGAGGGCCTTGGGGCCTTCGCCGTTGAGCTTGAAGGGAATCTGCTTGAGGTTGAGGATGATGTCGGTTGCGTCCTCAACGACGCCGGTGATGGACTGGAACTCGTGCAGCACGCCTTCGATTTTGACGGCGGTGACGGCGGCGCCTTCGATGGAGCTGAGCAGGGTGCGGCGCAGCGCGTTGCCGATGGTGGTGCCGAAGCCGCGCTCAAAGGGCTGGGCGCTGAACTTGCCGAAGGTGTTGTTGAGTGTCTCGTTGTCGACGGCGAGACGCTTGGGCTTCTGGAAACCTCTCCAAAGCATGGTGGATCCTTTCTTCCTGCCCGCGCGAAGCATTCTGCGTGGGTTCAGGGTGGTGCGGGGCGGTGG
>Ga0207933_1001319_pt1 | contig 19379 bp, 15 predicted proteins | sample NGESurdeep092012_4_FD_184488 | JGI IMG/M metagenome (GOLD analysis project Ga0207933, IMG submission 184488) | Arctic peat soil microbial communities from Barrow, Alaska - NGEE Surface sample F53-3 deep-092012 (SPAdes) | ecosystem: Environmental > Terrestrial > Soil > Wetlands > Peat ...
GCGCTCCATATATCCAGGATCACGTCGCGCTTTCGGAAGAGTCTCCTTCATGGCAATACTGCGAGGCACGTCCCAATATGGCGAGAAGATGACCGTTCGCATCAACGCACTAAAGACTGGCGTGCGCGTACGAAACGCGTTGCCCACGGCCACATCCATGTTCGCAAGCGTCGATTCCCCATCATCCAATGGTGATCCGAATGCGTAAAGCCGGAACGCTGGAATATTGATAAAGACTGGCGCTGTCGTAAATGTCTGCGGGAGCCATCGCCACCGCTCCAATGCGAGCTCGATGTGCCGAATGCGAACATTGATGAGCGCCGGCGTCAAGCCGGGGGGAAGCGGCTCTTCTCCAGCCGCATACCCCTGATACTGCTTTAACGTCTCACGTAATAGCCAATAGTGTGTCCAGGGTGGCTCGAGCGTATCGAATTGCGCACTCACCCACGTATCAAGCGCCTCACCCCGGGACGTATCAGGACGCTGGAATGCTTTCGCATGATCAAGCAGGACCTGGACAAACCCGGTGAGATCGACCGTATCACGGGGCAGGTGCAGGCTTGGGTAAATGCTTGTCACAGGTACGCGCCCAAAACGAAGCGCGTACGCGAACCGCAACACATCCGCAGTCATCGCCACGTCCCAGACCGCGGTCGTAGTATCACCGTCAAACGGATTAGGAGTTACCGCGCGGACTGGCCGCGCAAGCATCGCCGCGTCGTAGTCAGTCGCCGCCAACCCCCGCGTATCGGCGTCAAAAAGGACACGAATCACACTCAAGGCCAGCGACGTCGGCACTTCATTGGTCGACCAGAGAGGTTTCCAATCGTTTGCGGCGTACAATTGCTCTACTGATACCGCCACATCCCGAATCAGGGGCCAACGCATGGTTGGATGCTGACGACGCGCCAACATCTGTCGGACCGCGACCTGAAATGCTGTTGATGCTGCGTTGGCGGTCACAGAATTGGACGGAACACCGCTCTGCGCGAGAAGCTGAGAGTGCGCCGTCAGCATGACCGCGCTGATGAACGCTACGCATCTCCGTAGTCGCCTTCGTTGATATCGAGACATCATACCATGTGCCCCGCTACTCTGGAACCAACAAGAGCGACCATCGACGTTCGCTCACGAGTTCCGTCGAGACGCTGTCGCCAAAGAACCAGTCAACGGCGGAATGATGGCGTGCGCCAAGTGCGATGGCATCAGGGTTCATACGCAGTGCAGCCTCCTTGACACCGTGAATCGAACTCCCGTGCTCGATAATAGACGTGATGGTCACCGTCTTCCGGCAAGTCAATTCATCTATCAAAGAGGCAAGTGCTGATTCAAGCGTTGAGGTGCCATCCGCCGTCATGCGTGTTGAATCCGCGCTGCTCTCAGGCGGAAGATCTGGCTGGACATACACGAGAATGATTCTCCCGCCGGGTGCCACAAGTTGACACGCCAGATGCGCGGCCCGTAAGCTGGTTATACTGAAATCGACAGCCACCAGGATCGATTCGGGGCGATGGGTCAATTCTGGCCGGACTGCAAGGACTGCCGATTGCGTGTTCTCGGCGATGCCTTGCATCGTATCACGCACAAATGCGCGTCGAAAGAAATTGTGCTGTGGCAAGCCGAGAATGACAAGTTCGGCACGGAGCTCATGGGCTCGTTGCACAATGGTGGAGACGGTTGCTCCTACCTCGACATCATACTGCCAGGCTGGCAGTGCACCTAACGTCCGATGTACTTGCTCCTCGAGTGCGAGGAGTTGCGCGGTACGATAGGCTGGGTCGAGGTCAGCCTCGGGAATGCTGCCCATGGCACCCGTTGTGGCCGGACTCTCTGCAATGTCCTCCTGCACCACATGCAATACAGTCGGGACAGCGCCACATTCCTGCGCTAGCGCATGCGTAATGCGTACGGCAGCGCTTGCGGCGGTATCGGCCGTGATGGCAACGAGCACCGGAAACACGGGCGGCAACTGCGCTCTCCGCTCCTTCGACAGTGTGGCTGAAGACGTACTTTGGAACGACTGGGACTGCACCATATGATGCTCCGGCAATGTGAGATGAGTACATCATATGCCTTGAGCGCCACTTGGAATGTCAGCGTACTACCGATTTTTGGGGCGGGGTTTTCCTGTCATCTGTCATCCATTCTCTGACAGCGTTCGTAGTAGATGGCACTGTGAAGTGAAAGGCGCTTCCCTGTCCAACAGTGCTCTCGACCCAGATCCGGCCGTCGTGCGCCTCGATTATCCCTCGCGCAATTGCGAGCCCAAGTCCTGTCGATCGCTGAGCTGCCCCACGACGGGCATGCCAAAACCGGTCGAATACATGTGGAATGGCGTCAACCGGAACCCCGCGTCCGGTGTCTCGAACGGTAACCTGGACGGCATCTGGCAGCATGGCGGCGCTCACGACGACACTCCCGCCGGCATCCGTGAATTTGCAGGCGTTGCCAATCAAATTCGAGAGCACCTGTACAATACGCTCGCCGTCGATCATCACGGCGATCTGATCCATTTCCGACGGCACATCGGCCGCCACGGAAATGCCTTGTTCGATCCCGATCAACCGATGCATATCGACCGCTCGCCGAAGCGTTGGGCCGATTGTTTGCCTTACACGGTCGATGGATAGTCGCCCGGCGTCAATACTCGCAATGTCGAGCAAGTCTTGAATCATGCGCGACATCAATAACGCAGATTCCTCTGCGAGCACGACCAGACCATTAGCCATGTCTGGCGTGGGCGGCGGGTCATCACGCAATCCGGACAAACACATCGAGATGGTGCTCAACGGATTGCGAAGATCGTGCGAGACGAGCGCCATGACTTCGTCGCGCGACTCGGCCGCTTTCCGCATGCGTTCGGCAAGCACCCGCAGCTCCTCCTCGGTCCGAATCCGTTCGCTTACATCGCGCAGGATTACGGTGTACACCCACTCGCCACCAGACGAAAGCCGCGAGATAGACCCTTCTGCAGGAAAGATTTCGCCGTTCTTTCTCAGGCCAACGATGCGAGAGCGCTCACCCATTCGCCGAGTGATATCAGATGACCTGGCGAACTCGACGATGTGCGCGGCATGACGACTTCGCAATTCTTCCGGCAAGAGTATATCCACTAGCTGCCCAAGTGCTTCAGCGGCACTATACCCAAAGATCCGTTCGGCGCCCCAGTTAAAGAGGGTGATTCGGCGGCTGCCATCGATCGAAATGATGGCATCGGAGGCAGTCGATACGATTCCGGTGAACCGCGCTTCCGCAAGTCGGTGTGCTCCATCGCTTTGTTTCTGACGTAGTAATTGCGCGAGCGGTGCCGCGACCGCCGACACGAGCTGCACCAGCTGCTCGTTATCCGCTGGCACCTCGCGCATAAAGAATTGCAGGATCGCAACTATCTCATCATCGGCGGCGTACACCAGAGGAATGGAGACTGCGGCCTCAAGACGCGCCGCAGCAGCGAGCGCCCTACGCGTGAAGATGCCAGACGTGCGCAAGTCACTGACCCACACCGGAGCTCCCGCGCCCCAGGCTGTCCCCGGAATTCCCTCGCCGCGGCGAAAGCGTAGTCCTGCAGCTTGAGCCGTGAATGCCTGCAGTAGTCGTTTCTCACTTGTCCACTCACCGCAATACCCCAACACGGGCTCTCCGCCCTCCACGGGCCGAAGCACCCAGGCCTCTCCCAATACCCAGCCAGTCGCCTGGCAGATATGACGAAGTGTTTGCTCGACAGCGAGTGACACATCGTCTGTTTGACTGACGGCAAGTGCGATTCGCACCAGAAGCTCGCTCTCCTGGTCGCGCCGCGAGCGCGGTAAGCAGTTGGCGACTGCCAGTAGTAGAACTTTCTCCACTACCGATTGTGTCCCCACTGGTTGCACTGTCACGTCAAACGTGCGCTCACCATCAGGTGTGGGGGCGACTAGCTCAAGTCGCACACCCTCTCCCTGAAAGGCTTCGTCAATGGCCTTTGCGACCGTCGATGGAAACTCTGGTACAGGAACGATCCCTGCCTCGTCTAGCCCAAACAGACGGCGAGCCGCCGTAGTTCCCTCCAGAACTGTATGATCTGGAATTACGAGGAGCGCATATTGATCTGAGCGCCCAAACAGGCCCCGAAAGGCGTCCGATACGGAATCTCCTTTATGCCAGGACATGACTGAAAATCTACCCCAATTTCCGCACCGCACCGTCGATGGTGTCATCCAATTTGCTGACACCGATGCCTCTTGAGGCTACTATGTTCGTCGGGTAGCCAGCTTCCCAAAAAGGTAAGAGGCATCATGACGCTCGATCTGATCCGTGTTGTATTGGCTGATGACCACGCCGTTGTACGCACGGGGTTAAAGACCATTCTGAGCAAAGCTCCCGACATCGAAGTAGTGGCGGAGGCAAAACATGGACGCGAAGCAGTCAGACTTGTGGAGCAGTTTCACCCCGATGTCGTTGTGATGGACCTGGATATGGCTGGGGGAGACGGCACGGAGGCGACCAGGGAAATCGTCAGCCGGCTGGGACCAACCAAAGTTCTCATCCTGACGATGCATGAAGAAGCCGAGCATCTGTCGCCTGCGCTCGAAGCTGGCGCCGCCGGATACCTGGTCAAGACCGCGGCAGACCGTGAGCTCGTCGATGCCATCCGGGCAGTTGCGTACGGGGACGTCTATCTGCGACCGACCGCCGCCCGCATGGTTGTCCAACAACTCATGCACAAAGAGCCACGACACGCCGATCAGCAACGATTCGCGACACTCAGCGAACGGGAAGGCCTCGTCTTTCGCCACGTTGCACGTGGATACTCAGGTCCGGAGATCGGCCACAAGTTGAACATCAGTGCCAAGACGGTTGAGACGTACAAGCAACGCATTCACGAAAAACTCGGCGTGTCACACCGAGCGGAATACATTCAGCTCGCAGTCAAGCTCAAGTTATTCGACGAAGAGTGGGCAGCGACGAAATAGGCTGGCTCCATCGGCACGACTTGGACCTGCACATAGTGACACGGACGTTTTGTATATCGATCGGGAAATGTGCGATGCGCCATGCTCATCGTGTGCGCAGCTGTGATGATTGTTGCCATGAAATGGGCATGGTGCTGGCTTCTGGCATCGGCGCGCGTGTAGAGGATGACCTGCTCGGCGCAGCGCGCAGTCTTCCCCGCGACGCAGGCTACAGGGATTCCGGTCGTGAGAGTCCACTGTGATACTGAGCTCCCGACGCTCCCGGATCCGGGGACGATGAGGAGCGCGGCCATCTCCAGGGAACACAACTGGGCAAGTTGCTGATCGATACGTCCCGCCAACAACTCAAGCCTCCAGAAGCCAATTCTTGTTGTGGTCCGATAGAGTTGCTGTGTGACAGACGCAAGAAACTTCTCAATCGGTGCTTCACCATCGAGCGCATATCCAACGGGTAGCCATGTGACAGCCCGAACACTGGCACCGGTGCCTTGTGAAATCGCATCGGCGAGACGCAGCGCGCTGTCGCCACTCGGAGTACCGTCACACATGACAACGACGTGTTGAAGCGATACTGGAATATCCTGAGCGAGTTTCTCCGCATCCGTCAACCCAACTCGCGGTACAAGTTGTGTGTTCATGGGTTCTGCGAGTGAATCATGTTACACATCCGAAACGTGCGGAGCGATCAACATGGAACACGAGGCCTGTCCGATGAGATCTCGTGTTACGCGACCAAGCAATGGCGGATAAGGATATGTGCTGGGCAAGAAGGGGAGCCTCGAGGTACCGCAAGTAATGATGTCTGCCCCAATACCATGGGCAAAGCCGAGAGTTTCCCGCGCCGCATCGCCAAGTAGTAAAATTGGCTCGACGTGAACGTCAGACCCCTCGCAAAGCGATCGCCCAATGCCCTGCAATCGGCGGCGGCGCTCTTCCAGCTCATGTGCGGAGTCTTTCGGAACGACATGAACCAAGTACACGCTGGCGTCCACGGCGCTAAGGCGGCGGACGAGGTGTGCAGCGCGAATACCCGCCATGCTGAAGTCCATCGCGATCACAACACGACGCGGAATACCGCGAAGCGTTGGAGCCGCGATGTAAATAGGGATCGCACGCCGCATCAATACGTGTGTCCCGTGACAGGTACCCGGCTGCGTATCGAAACGATGCGCCAGGCACTGCCCGATGACCAGCAATTGTGCATGACTCCGCGTCACGATTTCCTCACTCGTCTGGTCAAGCGGCCCGCCACGGACAGTTATTGGCCAATCTGCTGCTTCGCCGACAGTGAGTGCGACCTGCGTCGCGACGCCAGCGCGACGCAGGTCAATGTCCTCTCGCATTTGCTCATGCGTACGGCACGGTTTTCGAAGTTCACTTATTTCATGCGGCGACGCGGACGTCTTGTCGCGCTCCAGGTATGTTGGCGTAGAACCTTCCACTACAGAGAACAGCTGCACATTTGCGCCGACACGTCCGGCGAGGAATGCAGCCGCGATCAATGCCGTGTCTGCGCGCGGATGTCCGTCTGTCGCGACTAGAATCGGACGACCCGCGTCGTCAGGGATACGTGAAACGGTCTCGTCCGCAGGTTGGGGTTCCATTGCAGGGTTGCTCATCATCAGTGTATTGCGTTCGCAGTGGATGAGGTCTCCGGGCTCTTTGATTGACACAGAGCGGGACGCTTCGTCGATAGTGCCCCGCTCTGTATACGCATGCTATGCAGCCCCAATTGTAAGAAGGTCTTCGACATGGCGGACGCCTGGTGCCGCCCATGCGGCACGTTCCACGTCGTTGCGTTCAGCCCACGACTGAACTGCTCCGCGGAGTATCACCTTCCCATCGCTGGCGGAGACCTGAACACCCTTCGCGTCGACTTCTGCATGCCGCTTGAGCGCGGATTCGATCTTCCCTTTGACGTCGCCGACTGACACGCGTGGCGCCACCACAATCATGTTGGAGACGCCGCGTACGCCTGTGAGTGACCGGATCGAGTTTTCAGCAGCACGCCGCTGATAGTCCCAATCGACCTGACCCCGAAGTGTAACCCAACCGTCTTCAACATCAACTTGAATCTTGTCGTCTGGAACGGCAACGTTCCACGCGAACGCGTTGAGAATGGCGTGCGCGATATCGGTTTCACTGCGCTTGTGTTCCGGCAACAAATGCACTTCCAGATCATCGGCGAGTGCCTTGACGCCTATGATGCGGTGCACGGCCTTCTCAGCCGCGTACTTCTGGCTGTACGTATGCACCTTACCGGAGAGCGTAACAACGCCGCCCTTGGCTGCGACGCCGATTTCCGTCGCGGTCAGGGCAGGGTCCCACGCTAATTCTTCGATGACGTTCTTCTGCAGAGCAGTGTCGCTGTACATGGTGTAACTCCTCTCGAGATTGGTTTGACCAGGAGAACATGCTTCACGTCAACCCGTAGACGCGGTTGGATCGTCGATTCAGTCGACCCTCCTCAATGTGTATCCACTCATGTGTTAGTGCTGTCGGCAGTATCATGGATATGCGTCAGTGAGTTTTAGCCTTGTATGTCATCTCGGGGCCGACATGAAATGGCACAATTATTGAGAAGTCATGGACGCGACAGTACGGGATTTTCCTGACACGATGTCCTCCGCCTTCGGGCTTGGCACGGACTTCCTGGTGCTCGGCGCGGTCTTCGCCGTATTCATCGTCACCGCAGCTCGACTATTCCCGGGCATCGTGCAGTGACAGAGGCGACCGATTCAGGAACACTCGAAGAGATAGCTGCACGACTGCTTGGCGGCGACTGAGATCCTAGATCAGGCGCCGACGCAGCAGCACCATCTTCAGAAGTTGCGTGACCGTCATGTAGGCCACCGCGGTTGCGAGCAGAAATGGCCAGTAGAGGGGTGGCAGCCTAACCAGGCCAAGGGATGCCGCGAATGGAGAGAACGGCAGCCACGCTCCGATCGCCATTACCGTGATGCTGGTGGCAATCAGCTGTCCGCTCGCGCGGCTCTGCAGAAATGGGATCTTGTCGGTGCGGATGACGTGAATGATGAGCGTCTGTGTCAGCAGTGATTCCACGAACCATCCAGTCTGAAAGAGCGCGGCATGCGCGGGCGTGGAGGCGCCGAAGACGAAATACATTACCAGAAACGTCGTGTAATCGAAGACCGAGCTGACGGGGCCGATCCAGAGGATGTAACGCCGGATCTCACCCATGGCCCAGGGGCGCGGGCGAGTAATTTGGTCCGCGTCGACACGGTCGGATGGAATGGGAATCTGTGACACATCGTACAACAAGTTGTTGGTGAGCACCTGGATCGGGGCCATCGGTAGGAAAGGCAGCCAGGCGCTTGCGCCGAGAACGCTGAACATGTTGCCAAAATTCGAACTTGCGCCCATCCGCACGTACTTAAGCACATTTGCAAAGACTTTGCGCCCTTCGATTACCCCCTCTTCCAGAACCTTCAGGCTCTTGTCGAGGAGAATGATGTCGGCGGCGGCTTTGGCGACGTCCACTGCTGAGTCAACCGAGATACCGACGTCCGCCGTATGAAGCGCCGGTGCGTCATTGATGCCGTCGCCCATATACCCGACTACGTGTGATTTTGACTGCAGCGCACGAATGATACGTTGTTTATGAGCAGGCGAAACACGCGCGAAGATCGATGCTTTCTCCGCCGCATCCGCGAGTTCCGCATCCGACATCCGCTCAATGTCGGCTCCCTTGAGGACGTGCCTCGTCGCGATCCCCACCGCGCGGCAGACTGTTCGCGAGACAAGTTCGTTGTCCCCGGTAAGCGTCTTTACTGTGATACCGCTGCGCTCCAGAGCCTTGATGGCCGCGCGTGCGCTTTCCTTGGGCGGGTCCAGAAATGCGACATAGCCGCACAGCACAAGATCCTTCTCATCGCCTGAAGTGATGTCTCCAGTCGACGGGACCTCGCGGAATGCGACCGCAAGCACGCGAAAGCCGTCGGCGCTGAGCGCATCGTACTCCTCGCCAATATCAACGAGGAACCCAGGATCGATCAGGATGATCTCGCCGTTCATCTCCAGACGAGTGCAACGACGGAATACTTCCTCCGGTGCGCCCTTGACAATCAGCAGACGCTTCCCGTCAGGGGCATCGGCGACCACGGACATCAGCTTGCGCGTGAAATCGTAGGGGATCTCGTCCACCTTGTGATAGGCGTCGAGTGCGAGCGGCATCGAGTCGCTGTGAGTCCGGACATACTCGAGGATAGCCCGGTCGAGCACGCTCCTGAGTCCAGTCTGCAGTTGACTCACCAGCGAAGCGAGCAACAGAACGCGAGCGCTTTCCGCACCATCGACGTCGCAGTGCCGCTCCAGAATCACCTCGTCTCTCGTCAACGTTCCGGTCTTGTCGGTGCAGAGTACGTCCATTGCGCCGAGATTCTGGATCGAGTCGAGCCGCCGGACGATCACACGCTTCTTAGCCATGGCGAGCGCGCCCTGCGAAAGGCAAACCGACACGATCATCGGCAGCATCTCGGGTGTAAGTCCCACTGCCACCGCCAGAGCGAAAAAGAAGGCCTCGTGCCAGTTGTGTTTGGTTACTCCATTAATGAGAAACACGAGCGGCACCATCACGACCATCAGCCGTATCATGAACCAGGTGAACTGGCTTACGCCACGCTCGAACGCAGTAGGCGGCTCAGTGACCGCAATGCTTGCCGCTACGCGACCGAAGGATGTACGCGGGCCGGTGTCGACTACTACAGCTGTCGCGGTTCCACTCTGAGCGCTGGTCCCGAGATAGCAGACATTCCCTGCGTCGAGGAGCGACCCGCTGTTTGAAACTTTCCCAGGGGTGGCTTGAGCCGCGATATTCGACTTCTCGACCGGCAGCGACTCGCCGGTGAGCGTCGCCTGGTTAACGAACAGCGTATTCGAGACGACAATACGAACGTCGCCGGGGATCATGTCGCCCGCAGCCAGATGAACGATGTCGCCCGGAACCACTTCGTGAACCGGGATCTCCACCGCGGCCCCGTCACGCATGACGGTCGCGGTTACATGAATCATTTGACGAAGTCGTTCCGCGGCAGTGTCGGCGCGCGTCTCCTGCAATAACCGAAGTGCGACGCCGAGCACGATCATCACCGCAATCACGATCGCGGCACGAACATCACCTGTGGCGATCGACACACTCGCAAGCACCGCGAGCAAGAGAACGAGAGGATTACGGCATGCCAGAAACAACCGCCGTGCCCAGCCGGGAGGATGCTCTGACGCTATGTCGTTGGGGCCATAGAGCGCGAGTCGGGTACGAGCCTCCTCGCTCGAGAGGCCGGTTTCGCTAGTCCCGAGACGTTCGCACACCCATTGCACCGGGTGCCTGGCTGCTTCATCGAGAAGTGGTGAAGTGCTGATGGACCGCGCTTTTGCTTGTGCAGGGTGGGGTTCGGCCGGCGGTTGTTCACCAGCGGGCAACTCTGCGAGCGCTTTCACCAGCGGAGGCAGGTCACTCTCCACATCGTGACTCGACTTCTGCGTGCAGACGGAGCCACCGGAAAGTGCTGCTTGCGCCACACGGGTCGCTCACAGCGCACTCGGAAATGTCTCGGGCAGTTCGCCGCGATCCCATATGCCGGTACGCTCAAGTGGCTCCACGGCTCGCGTGGCGTCATAATGAAATAGCGCATCGAACTGCCGTGGCAAGCGCGCCATAAAATAGTGACTCTGGCGCTCGGTCTCCGGTTTGTAGATTACGCCGATAGCGCGCTCCAGCCGCGGCGCATCCAGCGCTTGGACGAGAGCGCTGTCGCTGCGCAAGTTCAGGAAGAAGCGCGCCAACCCTGTGTCGTGCATCACCGCTTCATAGCTATCCGGACGTGCGGGCCTTACCGTCCGGCGCTCCGCTGGACTGTCCCAATCGTTGGCCGCTGTCACGGTGCCGCCGTAAGTTGTGAAGCCAACCAGGACCGCGTTGTCACCGTGCTTGGTGCGCACTAGCTGGCCGACGTTCAGCTCACCGCGCGTGGCCATCTCCGTTGCCCTTGCATCACCCAGGTGAGAGTTGTGAGCCCACACGACAACCTTGGTGGCGCTCTTCTGCTGTGCATGGGAAGCGGTGAGCGCATCCAGCGTTTCAGCCATGTGACGGTCACGAAGATTCCATGATGCAACACCGCCGTAGAACATCGCCCGGTAATACTCCTCAGCGTCCCGAACAAGCCGCGCGTTCTGCTCAGCGTAGAACTGAGCATCTGGCGTGAGCCGTCCATCGCGTCGCGCATATTCGGCAGCCGAGCGTCGCATGTCAACCAGCTGTGCAACTACCGCCGGTTCGCACGATTCCGCCAGCCCGTGTGTCGCCGCGTATCCATACGCCTGCACATCCTCGCCAAAATCCTCAAAACAGGAATATCTGTGTCGGGCGCGTTGTGCTGCGGCGGGATCAACAGCGTCGAGGTACTCCAGCACAGCCGCGATCGATGTGTGCAGACTATAGAGATCGAGGCCATAGAATCCCGCGCGAGTGTCAGTTGCGGGAAGGCTGTCGTTGAACGAGCGGAGCCACCCTACGAAGTCAAGCACGTCCGCGTTACGCCACATCCATTGAGGAAAGCGCTTGAACCCGCTGAGCGCCTCGTCAGCATCCCTGTCCGCACCATCGCCACGCACAAATCGATTCACGCGGTAAGCGTCTGGCCAGTCTGCCTCCACCGCCACGCTTCTGAACCCGCACTCCACGATCAGCCGCTTGGTAATCTCACCGCGGACGCGATAGAACTCATGCGTACCATGGGAGGCTTCGCCAATGAGCACGTACTGCGCATCGCCAACAAGCGCCAGCAATGGATCAAAATCCGAAGGGGCACCAGTGAGCGAATGTGCGTCGGTTCTCACATCGGAACCGATCGCACTCGATGCGGATTGTTTCGTCTTTGAACGCATGGGCAATCACTCGGTTAGAGTGCCAGCCTGCGCCCGGGCCGCGCGCTCGAGCAGGGCCAACACCTCGTTATCGCTCGTCTGCGAGAAGTCGTCGTAGTACGTCCCGACGCCGTACAGCGGCTCCGGGACCATGAGAGCAACACACGAATCGGCCACCTTCTCCACCGCTGCAACAGCCGATCTCGATGCAACTGGAACGGCGACTATCAAGCTGGCAGGTGAGTGCTGTCGGATCGCCCTGACCGCCGCCAGCATCGACGCGCCCGTCGCGAGGCCGTCATCCACGACAATCACGACGCGACGCGCCAGCTCAGGAAAGCGGCGATGTCCCCTGTACAGAACTTCACGCCGTTCGAGCTCACGCATCTCCGCAGCTATGATCGGGTCGAGTTCGGCCTTGCCGATCCGGAGTTCGGAAATCAGCGTATTGTCGAGCATCAGAGTGCCGCCGCTGGCCACGGCTCCAATGGCTAGCTCTTCGTTCCATGGCGTGCCGATCTTGCGCACGACAAAAACATCGAGCGGGGCGTCAAGTCGAGTTGCGACTTCATAGCCGACGGGCACCCCGCCCCGCGGGAGCGCGATGATTATGACGTCGGGACGATTTGCGTAGTTCACCAACGCTTGCGCAAGCAGCCTTCCCGCGGCGTGGCGGTCCGCGAATCGATTCATATCTCCGCCCCGAAATGATTGGGAATCTTCCACTACTAAAACGTATCAACCGCCCCGTACCAAGTCTGTCAGGCGACGGCCTGCTAACTCCTCCGCATTTCCCTTACACGCCGTCGGTGCTTTTTCCGGGGCTCGGTGCTCCCTGCCCTTCCAACCATTGTCAATACGACCGTATTGACGCGCCTCATCAGGCCAGGCGAACGACGCCGCCACAGCCATCTTCCTCAAAGCATGTGGCTGACGTCGCTCGAGCTGGTCGGATATGCATACATCATGTGCCGCAAATCTGTTGCGGTCAGTCCGTGCCTCACTGCGAGTGCAAAAATGTTGATGACGTCGGCTGCGTCGGGTCCCAGAAGATGCGCACCGAGAATGTGATCGGTGTCGTTGTCGACGATGGTCTTGTACATGGCAGCAGACTCCTGCACGCGCCGGTTCGAGAACCAGCGCGGAGTATCCTCGCACTTCACTCTGATATCGCGCCCCTGCTGGCGGGCTTGTACTTCCGTCAGCCCCACCATCGCGAGCGGCGGTTCGGTGAATACCACACTCGGTATCCCTCGGTAGTCTGGTCGTTTTGTGTTGCCATGCAACAGGTTGGATGCGACAATGAACCCCTCGTGTGCCGCAACTGGAGTTAATGGAAGAGCGCCCGGCGGGAGGGTGCAGTCACCTGCCGCGTAGATTCCCGGGTTCGTCGTACTCTGCATGAACTCGTTTACCGTGATTCCACCGCGCTTGTCTGCCGCAACATGAGCCGTCGGCAGATCCAACGCCTTGGTCCTGGGTATTCGCCCGGCACCATGCACCACCATGTCCGCATCAACGACTGTCGTGCCCGCGTTTGTCGTGACACGGACGCGATAACCAGTACCAGATTTCTCGATCGCAGTGACATCAGCGCCTATCCGAACATCGATGCCCACATTTCTTGTGTGCGCTACAAGCCGTTGTACCAGATCCTGATCGAAGTGCACCAACGGACCACTGCGGCCTAGCACGATCGCTTGACTACCGGCGCGCTGTACGATGTGAGCGAACTCGAGTGAGATGTAGCCAGCTCCTATGAATGCGATACGGGCCGGCAACTCGTCGAGATCCAGAAAGTCGGTGCTCGTGCGCACATGCTCCTCTCCCGGAATGCTGAGCGGCTCAGGCGTCGCTCCGCTCGCGATGACAAAGTGGCTGGCCTTGATCTCCTGCGTGCTGCCATCAGCAGCAGTGACGACCATCTGATCGACCGCCGAGAAGCGCGCGCTTCCGTGAAACGTCACAATTCCGGACTTCTCGAATGCCTCTTCGGTGCGAGCGGAAACGGGCACCGTGAACGTGCGCTTGAAGCGCATCAGCGCGGGCCAGTCGATGCGCCCGTCACCGTCCATGCCGGCGCCGGCCATTCGGCGATGCCAGTCGATCAGTGCGGCAGCTCCAACTAGTACCTTCTTTGGATCACAGCCACGGAGTGCGCATGTGCCCCCGTACGGTTGGTCGTCGATGACAGCGACGCGCCATCCAGCGGCGCGGCACTTTGACGCAGAACCGGAGCCGCCAGCGCCGGTTCCGACTACGGCGAGATCGAATGACTCGATACTCATAGGGCGTACCACGCATTGTCAGAGGAATTCCGTTGGTGAGCCGAAAACGTGGGGCCTCAACCGCCGGTCGCACAGAGCTGATAACCCGCGCTGCTACTGTAGTCTGATCGCGTACGATACCTGTGCAGAAGGGATGCCACCTTCAGCGCACAGTGTCAGCCTGAGATGAGTTTACTACCCTGTCGTCCCCGGGCCGGATACACGTGAGGTCGGTTTCCGGGTAGGACAGGCATGCACTACGATTCGCCAAAAATGCGCTATCTTCACATTCAGGCCCAACCCAAAGGCTGCGATGGACAGTGCGCTCGTTGTAGATCGCCTTCAGTTCGCCTTTACCATCACCTATCACTACCTCTTTCCGCAACTGACGATGGGGCTCGCGCTCCTCATCCTCGTGCTGAAGACGGTAGCGATCAGGACGGGCGATGACCGATATAACGACTCGGCGCGCTTCTGGGCCCGCATCTTCGGAATCAACTTCGTCTTCGGTGTGGTCACTGGGATCCCGATGGAATTCCAGTTTGGCACGAACTGGGCAGCATTCTCCCGGTACGCCGGTGGTGTAATCGGCCAGACGCTCGCGATGGAAGGAATGTTTGCATTCTTTCTCGAGTCAGCGTTCCTGGGCCTCTTTCTCTTTGGTGAGCGAAGACTCGGACCGCGCGGTCACTGGGTTGCTGCGTTCCTCGTCTTCCTCGGATCGTGGCTGTCAGGTTACTTCATTGTCGTGACCGACGCATGGATGCAGCACCCGGTCGCGCACCAGGTCATGCCGGACGGCAGCGTTCAACTCTCGAGCTTTGCTGCGCTTCTCGGTAACCCATGGGGTCTCTGGCAGTATGCCCACACGATGAGCGGCGCCGCCATCACCGGCTCGGTTGTGATGGCGAGTGTCGGTGCGTTCTACGTTCTCTCGGGACGCGCGGCCGAGCACGGCCGGCTCTTCCTCAAGGTTGGTGTGATCGCAGGTCTGGTATTTTCAATCCTGCAGCTCTTCCCCACCGGCGATCGCCAGGGGAAGATGGTCGCGGAATATCAGCCCGTCACACTCGCGGCGATGGAAGCGGTGTTCACAACTGGCCCCGGTGTTCCACTCGTGATCATCGGTCAGCCGAACATGAGCGACAGGTCGATGGACAACGCGATCTCCGTCCCCAACATGCTGAGCTTCCTGACGTATCGCCGCTGGGACGCAACCGTGCAGGGGCTCGACGCGTTCCCAACCGACACGTGGCCAGACAACGTTCCGCTACTCTATTACGCATATCACATCATGGTCGGGCTCGGCACCATCATGATCGCGATACTGGTAGTGAGCACACTTCTCCTCTTGCGTGGCAAGCTCGCGACGAGTCGATGGATGCTATGGATGCTCATGCTGATGCTGCCGTTTCCATACATCGCAAACACCGCCGGTTGGTTGACGGCCGAGATCGGCCGGCAACCATGGCTGGTGTATGGTCTGATGCGAACGTCAAACGGCATCTCACCCGAAGTGTCGGCGGGCAACGGGCTGTTCACCCTCCTCGGCTTCATGGGGATGTATACGATACTGACAATTCTGTTCTTGTTTCTCATCTACCGCGAGATCGAGCATGGCCCCGCGAAACCCGCGCCATCCGTGGCGTACTAAAACTGGGCGATAATGGCAACCGCATTCTTTGTAATCGTTGCATTCATGCTAATCGTCTATTCCGTGCTCGACGGTTTCGACCTCGGCGTCGGCGCGATTCACTGGCTGGTGGGGCACACACGCGAAGAGCGCCGAGTTGTGATCAGCGCGATCGGTCCTGTATGGGACGGTAATGAGGTTTGGTTGATTGCGGCTGGCGGAACTCTGTATTTCGCCTTCCCTGCACTGTATGCTTCGAGCTTCAGCGGATTCTACCTGCCCCTCACGATGGTGCTGTGGTTGCTGATGCTGCGCGGAATCAGCATCGAAGTGAGATCCCATGTCAACGATCCACTGTGGCACGGACTCTACGACTTCGTGTTCACACTATCCGGCGCGCTGCTCACAATATTCCTTGGCGCCGCACTCGGAAATGTTATCCGCGGCGTACCGCTGAACGCGGACGGTTATTTCTTTGAACCTCTCTGGACCAATTTTCGAATTACAGGCCGCGTAGGGATTCTGGATTGGTATACCCTGCTGATCGGACTCATGTCGTTCGTGACGCTGGCAAATCACGGAGCGCACTGGCTCGCACTCAAGACTGAGGAACCGCTGCGCGAACGAGCGCGTCGCCTCGGAGCGCGCCTCTGGTGGCTCGTCGCCATTCTCACCGTCGTCGGCTTTTTTGCCACCGTCTGGGTGCGTCCGATAATTCTCGAAAGCTATCTTACGCCTGGATGGGGCTGGTTGATTCCGGTCGTAGCGCTCGGAGGACTCGGTGGAATGGCGTTGTTCGGAGCACGGCAGAAGGACCTCGCTGCGTTCATATCCTCCAGCCTCTATATTGCTGGCATGTTGGGCGGCGTCGCCTTTGGCATGTACCCAACACTGCTCCCCGCGACAACGGATCCAGCGTACTCTCTGACAGTCGCCAACAGCGCAGCCGGTGCGTACGGATTGCGAGTGGGCCTGATCTGGTGGATCTTCAGCGCGCTATTGGTGATCGGATATTTCTGCTATGTGTACTGGATGTTCCGACATCGTGTGAACGTCGCGGCTGGCGCGAGTCATTAGTTATGCCAGCCGAATCCGACGAACAGCGCTCGCCCCTGTGCAATGTCACCCGACGCATCGAGCCATGACGCATTGGCAAGGTTGGTCCCGTCGACGAATACGCGAACGCGTTGAACATCCCATGCGAGTCGAGCGCTTCCGGTTGTAAATCCAACCTCACCGGCGCGCCGGGCATGTACCGCGTTGAGCGACATGCTCGCATCCCACGGAAGCGAAATCGTTGTAGAGGCAGTTACCTGTCGAGTGACAGGTTGGAGCGCGTATTTTCCGGCAAGCCCGCTCGCATCTCCGTCATCGAACGCCGTCCCGCTCGCGCTGAGTGCAACTGTCATCCCTTGAACTGGCGCCGCGCTTACAGTGGACTCGACCCCGCGAAACGTCGCGCTACCGACATTCGCGATCTGCCATGGAAGATCAGCACGATTCGCCGGTCGTACCCAGTCGATGAGATCCCTGGCGTGGCGCGTGAACACCGCCGCATCCCATTTGAGCCCGATCCCGCTTGCAACGATCGGCGTGTACGTCGCGCCGAGCTCGCCATTAACGAATCGCTCCGGCTGGACGAGCGGATTGCCGATGTTCCCGGGATCTACGTAATAGCGCTCTGTCCATGTCGGTGCGCGAAAGCCGCGGGCGACGCTGGCGCGGAGTGCCAATTCTGAAGTTGCGATAGCACATAGTGCAAGCGACGGCGAAAAGAAGTCGCCATACATCGAGGCGTGATCGTCGCGTTCTCCGGCGATCAGCTGCAGACGCTGTGTCAAACGTATCGCCTGTTCCATGAACGCGGCGGCCCGCCATTCCCTACGACCACCAAGCCGCGCGCTTGACAGTTGATCGTGCTCCGCACTTCCGCCGATCACGATACTCGTATTACCGAAAAGCTCGGTGCGCGCTGTCGCGTCACCTCCGGTCTGCCAGGAGCGGTGCCGGTTCTCATAAATCGATGGGTCGTCCCGAACCAGATCGAATCGATCTGTGTGCAGCCGCGTGCTTGCGTCGACATTCAACGCCCAGCGTCCGACTGGAGTAGTCCAGTGCGCCTCCCCGGTCGTTGTACCGGTGCGCTCGCCTGATGGGTAAGGAGAATAGAAGTTCGCCGCACCGAAATCACGAACTCCAACAGATGCCGCGGTCGTCAGCCTTCCACTGCTTCCAACCGCTCGACCTGCGCCTAAGCGCGCCTGGAAGATTCGGTAATCAGTGTCAGGCCGGTGTCCGTCGGATTTGTCATACTGAAAATCACTGGAAACGGACGTTGCTCCAACTGAACCTCGGTCAGTTGCACCAAGTCCTATGGTCCCGAACGTCCCGCCGTACACGCTGGCCTCCGCGCCAGAATTGGCAGCGTCACCACCTGAACCATCACGGGTAACGATATTGATCACGCCACCAATCGCATTCGGTCCGTACAGTGCGGAACCGGGACCGCGAAGTATTTCGATCCGCTCGATCGACGACAGTGGAATTCCCAAATCCAGTGCGTAATGCGCGCTCTGTGCGTCGCCCATCCGCACGCCATCTACCAGAATCAATACCTGCTCGGCAGTGGTGCCGCGAATCGAAACGTCAGCTTGCGCCGGCGAGCGAGTGAACGCGTCGACCGAAAGCCGTGCGCCGAGTAGCTCCGCAAGATTATGGGCAGGTGAGCGGGAAATATCATCGCGCGTGATAACGTCAACCGTCCGTCCAGCAGCACCCGCCTGCGCGCGCGATGCAACGATCGTAACGCTATCTAGTTTGGCCGGAGTTGTAGCCTGTGCGCCGGCCTGAATGGCAAGCGCGAGCACAAGCCCGGTGCAACTCATGCACCGGGCGAAAGAGATCGAGTGAGTCAAGATTTGTGTTTGAGAGTGTATTGATCACTGCGTGATGCGCACTTGCGTTCCCCATGGATCACGCGCTACGATATCGACACCGTCCCGCCCGACGCGGTAGCCGTTTCGCTCCAGGCTTTCTCCGACTGCTGCGATATTCGCAGAATCATACAACCGGATCGTCCATTCCAACAACCGGGCATCACGCTCAGCGGCCGGCCGCGCACCGCGACCGGCCCAGATATTGGTGCCGAGGTGATGATGGTATCCGCCAGCCGACATGAACAGCGCGCCCGGATAGCCCCATACGGTGCGATCAAATCCCAGTGCGTCGGAATAGAAACTCGATGCAGCAGCGATGTCGCCTACATGCAGATGGACGTGGCCCATTACCGTACCGGCTGGCATACCGCGCCACTTGGCATTAGCCGCAGACTTGAGCAGATCGTTAAAATCGAGCGGATCAGTGGCCATCTTCAGTTCGAGCCCCGTTCGTACCCACGCACTTCGCGGTCGGTCGGAGTACACTTCGATCCCCAGATTATCGGGATCCTGAAGATACAATGCCTCGCTAACCAGGTGATCGGCTGCGCCGGCACGTGCGTTGATGTCGCTCAAGTGTTGAGCAAAGCGAGCGAGCGATGCGCGATCTGGCAGCAATATCGCGAAGTGATACAGCCCGAGCTGTCCGCGAGGCGGTGCAGGCTTCGCGCCGGATCGCGCGACGAGCTCAACGAGCGGACCCGCG
>Ga0207933_1001320_pt1 | contig 19377 bp, 17 predicted proteins | sample NGESurdeep092012_4_FD_184488 | JGI IMG/M metagenome (GOLD analysis project Ga0207933, IMG submission 184488) | Arctic peat soil microbial communities from Barrow, Alaska - NGEE Surface sample F53-3 deep-092012 (SPAdes) | ecosystem: Environmental > Terrestrial > Soil > Wetlands > Peat ...
TTGTAAATTCTATTAAACTCATTCCTGTAAACATGGCTAATAATTTTAGCTCAAATATACTAATATTATTAGCTTAAAACAAATACTATTCAATTCATCACGACCTATCTGCTTTATTCTATAAATGAATAAACATTTTCATTTTTCATCCATTGATCATCTGCGGGGTTGGCTTTTAAAAAAGTTACCAGATTTGTTTTTTGCATAATCTGCATTGTTGCTTTTGCCGTGTGCATTGTGTCTTTTTTGGGATGCGACGTGTCCTTTGGAATCGTGTCGGTATTGTTCTGTGCGAATAACGCGCAACTCGCGAATGTCAGCATTGCTGAAAGAACCATTGTTTTTGTTTTCATGTTTTTTGTTTTAGGTGTTAAGGTTAGGGATTTAATATCACAGTTATGTTTGCAATTACGATGCCAATGGAAAGCGTGCATCTGGTAATATGAATAGTAATAATATAAAAGCCGTTTGGTGTTAGTCTTATACGGCGTAGAAATGTGGATAAATTGGGTTTCAGTATTCCCTCTGAAAACTGATCCTATAATGAAACATTATTTTAAAATAATCGAGAAGCTAAATTGTTGCGAGGCCCGCTTTTCGTTTATGCATTCGCGTAAGCATCGATGAGTAAAACTGATTCTTTCGCTTCTTTTACATCATGCACACGCAAAATTGATACTCCCTTGAGCAAGGCGATTGTATTTAAAACAGTTGTGCCATTCAGTGATTCTTCAGGAGAATTTTTTAAAGTTTTATAAATAGTAGACTTCCGTGAAAGGCCTGCCATTATAGGCTTATCGAGCATCTTAAACAATTCAAGATTTTTTAATAAATGAAAATTCTGGGCAATATTTTTTCCGAAACCAAATCCTGGATCTAAAATGATATCTTTGATTCCTGCTCTTTTACATTCTTCAATTTTAGCAATAAAAAAATCCAGGATTTCTCTTGTTAAGTTTTCGTAGCTGGATTGCTGTTGCATTGTTTCCGGAACTCCTTTCATGTGCATACAAATATAAGGTACGCCGAGCTTTGCCACGGTTGTTATCATGTCAATATCCATTTCTCCGCCGCTTATATCGTTAATGATATCAGCACCAGCGGCGACACATTCTTTTGCAACTATCGCGTGGTACGTATCAATAGAAATAGTACTTTCGGGAAGCGATTTTTTAAGAGCTTCAATAATTGGCAGCAATTTTTCCAATTCAGCTTCCGCGGAAATGCGGGTACTACCGGGTCGGGTACTTTGCGCACCAATATCCAAAATATTAGCACCATCCTCTATCATTTGTCCGGCGATATGTTTTATATCCTTGCCGTTTTGAAATCTGCTTCCTGCATAAAATGAATCAGCCGTGATATTTAAAACGCCCATTACTAAAGGCTTGTTAATAAAAAGTAACTTCCCTTTGCAATTCAATGAAAACATTGTGTTTTTAAGTTTAAATTTGGCGATAATTATGAAGCAAGTTAATACTGATCTGCAATACGACAATGCAATCAACGAATGCAGGGAGATTTTTATAAAAAAAACCAGAGACTACGGCACTTCCTGGCGCGTTTACAGGACTATTTCAATTGCTGACCAGATTTATATAAAGGCAAAAAGGATCAGGAATATCCAGCAGAAAGGAACACAAAAAATTGACGATGATATCCCTGGAGAATTCCGCGGGATTGTAAATTATGCTGCGATAGGGTTAATACAATTAGACAGGAGCCAGGATGATTCGGCTTTTGACTGTGATGGTGAGTTGCCATTTGAAGAAACTGTAAGCATGTACGATAAAAAAATTACCGCAGCAAAAAAGTTGATGAATGATAAAAACCACGATTATGGCGAAGCCTGGCGCGATATGAGCCAGGAAAGTTTTGTTGACCTTATCTTAGCAAAGATTCTTCGTGTAAAACAAATTATCGCAAACGAAGGGAAAACTTTGGCAAGTGAAGGAATAGACGCTAATTTTTATGACATGCTCAACTATGCTGTTTTTGCTTTGATACTGTCTGAACAATAAAAATCATTTTTTTAAAAATAAACAACGATGAAAGTTTTAGTAAATATATCACGTGTAATTGTCGGTATTCTCTTTATATTTTCCGGCCTTGTGAAAGCAAATGACCCTCATGGCCTTTCTTATAAGATGCAGGAATTTTTTGCAGTCTGGGCCAACGATCCCTCATTAAAAACCTTTATGAATTGGCTAAGCGTGTACGCGCTTCCTTTTTCAATTATCATGATTACGTTAGAAATAATTGTTGGGGTTGGCTTATTGCTTGGCAACTGGAGAAAGTTTTTCACCACCTTGCTCTTGATCTTGATCATATTTTTTGCCTTTCTTACGGGGTACGCTGTGCTTTCGGGTAAGATAGCTACCTGCGGTTGTTTTGGTGATTGTATTCCTCTTACTTCTTTGCAATCATTTTTAAAGGACCTGGTATTATTAGCGCTGATTCTTATACTTTTTTTTGGAAGAAAATATATCCATCCTATTTTAGGACCGAACGCAAACACTTCAATTTTAGTTGTTTCCTGTATTTTGGTTTTGTTTTATCAATGGCACGTAATGCGCCATTTGCCAACAGTAGATTGTCTTCCTTTTAAGAAAGGAGGCAACATCTTACAGCTAAGAAACATGCCTGCTGACGCGGTTCCTGATAAGAAAGGTTATAGGTTTATTTATGAAAAAAATGGAAAGAAGGAAAATTTTACTATCAAAGATCTTCCTGATTCGTCGTGGAATTTTGTAAGCCGGGAAGATTTTATTATTGAGAAAGGAAAGGATAATGAACCTCCGATCAAAGATTTTTATTTAACTACTTTGTCGGGAAGTGATACAACGGAAGCCGTATTGAGCTTAGACGCGTCATACTATTTGTTTTTCGTGAAAGATTTTTCAGAGACAGACAGATGGTTTGATAACTTTAAAAATATTTACAATAATGCAGTTAAAAATAATATGCGAGTATGTGTGGTAACTCCTGAGGCAGCACAGGCAGGCAATTTTTTCAATAGTCAAAACGTGCTTAATTTAACTATTTTAAGCCTTGACGCTACCTCTTTTAAGACTGCTGCGCGTACTGATCCTGAGTTGTATTTAATGAAAGGGCCGATTATAAAAAATAAATGGGGCTGGGCTGACTTTAAGAATGTTTTGAAAAATTAAGGTGCATTCATGTTCCAACTTCTCATAAAAAAACTAGCTTACGGTGTGCTTGTATTGGCAGGCGTTGTTGTGGTAGTTTTTTTTGTCTTTCAGGCGTTTGGAGATCCGGCCAGGATGGTGATGGGACAAACTGGCGATAAAAAAACCATGGACAATATCCGTAAGGAATTGTATCTCGATCAACCAAAATGGAAGCAATTTGTTTTTTATCTGAATGATATTTCTCCGATTGCTATTCATACGCGCAGTGAAATAAAGGAGAAAGGTCTGCATGGTTTTTTTATGGGAGGACCCAACCCGGATAGTTATTGTTTCGCGATTAAAGTTCCTTATCTGCGTCGAAGCTATCAGACGAAAAAGCCTGTAACAGAAGTGCTCATGGAAGCTTTGCCCGGTACAATCATGCTTGGCTGCGCTGCTATGTTTTTTGCCGTAATTATTGGAATTTTCCTTGGTGTATTAGCAGCCGTAAAACAAAATACATGGTTAGATACCTCATCTGTGTTCGCCAGCGTTGTCGGTATTTCCGCTCCTTCTTTTTTTATGGCTATTGTCATCGCTTATTTATTTGGCATGGTGTTACACGATTATACGGGCTTGTCGCTTACGGGAAGCTGGTTTAATATAGACCAGGTAACAGGAAAACGCTATCTTACTTTGCAGAATTTAATATTACCGGCACTAACACTTGGCATCAGGCCATTGTCTATTATCACACAATTAACAAGAAGTTCGATGCTTGATACACTTAACCAGGATTATATCCGAACTGCTTATGCGAAAGGGCTAAGCAAAAGAAAAGTGGTATTTCATCATGCGTTGCAGAACGCAATAAATCCCGTGTTGACAGCTATTACAGGTTGGTTTGCTGAGTTGCTTGCCGGAGCTTTTTTTGTCGAATATATTTTCGGATGGAAGGGAATTGGTAAGGTGACCGTAGACGCATTGGAAAAACTAGATTATCCTGTTGTGATGGGTTCGGTGCTTTTTGCTGCAACTATATTTGTGCTTATGAATATTTTTGCAGACATACTCTACGGTATCATTGATCCACGAGTAAAAATGAAATGATGAAATAGCAGTAAACTAATAAAAAATGCACATTCTTATTTCCTCAGATCAAAAAAAAGTTTTTTGTTTATCCCGTTATTTATTGAAAAGTATAATGTTTTGCTATTGAAATCAAGGATTTTAGTTGTGATATAAAAATTATAACGTAAGGAATTCGTTTTGGAAATACACCGTTTTATTTCCTCGTCAGCTTTAAATAAAAAATACTTTTTTTTGTTTGTTTACTAGATGAAGCAGCCGCAGAAAATTAGGAATGGTATCTTTTTAAGGAATGAATAACGAAATGTGTAAAATCGCATTCGGTTAACTAACCTTTTCTTCACTTATCTTTGACCACAATTTTTTAAGTTTTTTTGCTTATGGTAAAAGAAATCAATGACGCCGTTGCGTTTATAAAATCAAAATACAACGAACAGCCATCTGTTGGAATCATACTTGGAAGCGGATTAGGGTCTTTTGTGGATGAGATAGAAGCTAAATCTGAAATTGATTATAAAGATATTCCTCATTTTCCGGTGAGCACTGTGGAAGGTCATAGTGGTAAATTGATTTTTGGGAATATCGGCGGGAAAAAAGTGGTGGCTATGGCAGGTCGTTTCCATTATTATGAGGGGTACACTACACAAGAAGTGGTTTTCCCGATCAGGGTTTTGAAATACCTGGGAATTGAAACACTTGTTATCAGTAATGCTGCCGGAGGATTAAACACATCTTATAAAGTAGGCGATCTCATGATCATAAAAGATCATATCAGTATGCTTACCCTAAATCCATTGCTTGGCAAAAATGAAAAAGAATTTGGCCCACGTTTCCCCGACATGAGTGAACCTTATAAAAGCGAATTGATAGAAAAAGCAAAGAAAATAGCGGAAGAAAATCATATAGTTTTAAACGAAGGCGTCTATGTAGGCGTTACCGGTCCTACGTTCGAAACAAGAGCAGAATATAGAATGTTGCATCTTCTTGGTGGAGATGCGGTTGGTATGAGTACGGTGCAGGAAGTGATAGCAGCCGTTCATCTTGGTTTGCCGGTGTTTGCCATGAGTGTGATAACTGATGTAGGCATCAGAGATGACGAGAATACGATCACACATGAAGAAGTGCTCCAGGCCGCTAAGGAGGCAGAGCCCAAACTGACTTTGATATTTAAACAATTGATCGCGCAGTTGTAAGAATCTTATAAATGGTGATTTCAAAAAAGATAATCAATAATGTAAGTGTACTGGCAAAGAAATTTGTTGCATTTTTCATATTTGTTTTTTGCCTTCACTATACGTATGGGCAATTACCCGGAAGACTTGGCAATCTTCAGGGGATGTCGGGAGGCCAACACAGCTCGAGAGGCGATAGCATTACTTTTGAGCATCGCGATGACCTGAAGGATTCCATCAATATTTCTTATCATTACCTTAATTCGCTGATAAGAGAGCGGATTGATTCCTCTGTTAATGATTTTGGAAAATATTATTCGGTTCCTGATGGTTATGTGAACCTTGGTAATAATGGGAACGCGGCTTATCCGGTTTTGTTTACGCCATTCATGCAACCGGGATGGGATGCAGGTTTCCATGCGTTTGATGTTTACAAATATGATCTCAATAACACACGTTTTTATAACACGACGCGTCCTTATACGGAATTAGGCTTGCTTTTTGGAACAGGCAAAGAACAACTTATAAAAATACTTCAAACCCAAAATATAAATCCCGGCTGGAATGTCACATTGGAATACCGTTTGATTTCTTCACCAGGCCTCTTTCAAACGAAAAATACCAACCATAATAACTACCGGTTTTCAAGCAATTACCAGGGAAAAAGAAAGAGGTATGCGGCGTACTTTATACTACAAGGAAATAAGTTAGGTTCTTCCGAAAATGGAGGAATTCAGGCTGATTCCTTTTTGCAGGATCCCGCCCGAGTAAAGCGTTTTGCCGTCCCTGTAAATCTTGGGAATGACACCACAAATCAGAATATATTTTCTAATTCCATTGCAACAGGTAACCGATATAACGATTTCAATTTCTTTTTAAGACAGAGCTACGATCTTGGCAAGAAGGATTCAATTATCATCAACGACAGCACGACCGAATATTTATTTTATCCAAAGTTGCGTTTTCAATATACTGTTAATTATAGCTCATTATCGTACCAATATCGGGATACTTTAAGCAATCCTAGTGCGGCGGCAGCAGATTCCGGATTTTATAAAAAGCACTATGATACCACATTGAACCCGACGAATGGGTTTAACTTTTCAGTGGTAGATAAGTGGAAAATTATTTCAAATGATTTCGTGATCAGGCAATTCCCGGAAACAAAAAACCAGGGGCAATATATAGAAGCAGGCGTACGAGTCGAAAACATTTCAGGACATTTTTCTTCGGGTACAACGAATCTTTATAATATAATCGCGCATGGAGAATATCGAAATAAAACACGGAACCGAAAATGGGATGCTGACCTTCATGGCGAATTTTATGCTGCTGGATATGATGCAGGCAACTTCAATGTTTATGCTTCGCTCGCGCGCGCGTTGAGCAAAAAGTTTGGAGAAGCAAAATTGAGTTTTGAAAACACAAACCGATCGCCATCTTATATTTATGAAGGTAATTCTTCATTTAATTTTGGTAATAGGCTGAATACCAAAAATGAAAATATTACTGTACTAACCGCTACCGCTGTCAATCCTAGATTCAGTCTGATGGCGAGGAATATTTCCATTACGAATTATGCCTATTTTAAAAATTTCTATCAAACAGCTCAATTTGGAGGGCTTTTAAATCTTACCCAGATCACTGCCTCCACCAAAACTAAAATCGTCGGCCATTTTCATCTATACAGTGATTTTACGGTACAACAAACAGCGGGCAACAATCCGATCCATGTACCCTTATTTTACACATCGCAGCGGCTTGCATTCGAGGGGCTTTATTTTAAAAATCTAAACCTGAGTACGGGCCTACAGGTTATTTATAATACGCCTTATAAAGCGGATAATTATTCGCCGGTCATGGGTAAATTCTTTTTGCAGGATAGTATCAAAATCAGTAATCTTCCGACAATAAATGCTTTCTTTAATTTTAGGATTAAGTCTTTTACTGCGTTTATACGGATTGAAAATCTGAACACAGTAACTTTTTCCCCAACCTTTCAGTTTACCAATAATAGTTTCGCCGCGCCGCTGTACCCCACGCCGGGATTTCTTTTCAAGTTTGGAATTAAATGGGGATTTGTGAATTAATACAACCGAACTAAAGATGGTATTTAGTTTATCATTTTTATAAAATCCCCGAATGCTTCGCCCGGATTTTTTTCTTTCATAAATTTTTCTGACATTAAGAATCCGCTGAAACCATTTTCTTTTAAATGCCTGATTGTTTGAGGATCGTCTATGCCACTCTCCGATATCTTTATTTTATCTGCCGGTATTTTTTTGCATAATTCAATGGAATGCTTCAAATCTACTTTGAATGTTTTGAGATCCCGGTTATTGATCCCCGTTACGTCTATTTCGTCGCAAATATGGTTAAGTTCATCTTCATTGTGAATTTCCAGAAGCACGTTTAACCCAATATTCTTCGCCAGAGAGGCAAGCGTTTTTACTTCTTTCTTTGAAAGGCAGGCCGCGATTAACAAGATAATGTCCGCTCCATACGCCTTTGATTCAATTACCTGGTACTCATCCACGATAAAATCTTTTCTCAAGATCGGAATGTCATACAACGTTGCTTTCAAAAGATCAGTCAGAGAACCTCCAAAAAACGTTTCATCCGTTAAGATCGAAATAGCGCTTGCACCATACTTTACATAATTCGCTGTCACGTCTTCAACTGTAGATGTATCATTAATAATTCCTTTGGAAGGCGACTTTCTTTTAAATTCGGCGATGATGCCTGTCTTATCTTTTCTCAATAAAAAATCTATGAAAGATTTTGTTTCCTTTTTATAGAAAACTTCTTTTTCCAATGCGGCAATATTTCTAATTAGTTTGTCGCGGGCAACTTCGATTTTCTTTTTAGCGACAATTGTATCTAATATATTCATTTTTGAAGGCTAATTAATTTTTCAAAAGTTTTATACGCGTTACCACTTTCAAGGCTTTCGACACTAAGCGCGTAGCATTCCTCATAATTTTTATAGGCACCGGTAGCGTGCAGGCCCATTGCCGCATTAGACATTACCACTGCGTTTTGTGCCCATGTGCCCTCACCTTTTATTATTCTTAAAAATATTTTTGCAGCTTCATCTGTAGAGTTGCCTCCGTAAATATCTTGCGGAGAAACCATTCGTTTACCCAAATAAGCGGCGTCTAAGATTTTTTCTCCATCGTTCGTAATAACTTTTGTATCGCCGGTAAGAGATATTTCATCATATCCATCCAGGCTGTGAATAATCATAAACCTGGCTTTCGATTGTTGAAGCAGGTACGAATAGATTCGGGCCATCTCCAGGTTGTAAACGCCAATCATTTGAATTCCCGGGTGGGCAGGATTTACCAAGGGTCCCAGCATATTAAAGAATGTGCGCACTCCCAGGTTTTTTCTGATGGCACCAACTACTTTCAGCGCGGGATGAAATAAAGGAGCGTGCATAAAACATATACCGGCTTCCTCTATTTCCATTAGCAATTTTTTGTTGTCGTTTGAGAAACGGTATCCTAACGTTTCCATCACATTGCTCGACCCACTTACAGATGTGGCGCCATAGTTGCCGTGCTTCGCTACTTTTTGCCCGGCTCCTGCGGCGATGAAGCAGCTCAAAGTAGAAATGTTGAACGTGTTTTTTCCGTCACCGCCTGTGCCTACGATGTCCAAAACATCATGTCCACTCAGGTTTACAGCAACGCACAATTCCATTAACGCATCACGAAAACCATTTAATTCGGGTATTGTAATGCTTCGCATTAAAAATACAGTAGTGAAAGAAGCAATTTCTGCATCGGAATAGATCCCCTTGGAAATATTCAATAAAACTTCTTTTGCTGCTTCCCTCGAAAGCGTCTTATGTTCAAATAAATATTGAAGTGTCTTTTTCATAATTTGAAATCTTTATTAAATGTTCCTTTACTGATAACTGTTGTAAATAAATTCAAAATTGGTGTAGCCAATCAAAATCTTTTAATTCACACATTCAGCCAGTTTCTCATTATTTTTTCTCCCATTGGAGTTAGCACACTTTCAGGATGAAATTGTACTCCCTGTACATCAAACGTTTTGTGTTGCAATGCCATGATATACCCATTTTCATCTTCAGCTGTGATTTCAAGATCGGAAGGGAAATGCTCACGGGATACAATCCATGAATGATATCTTCCAACTTCCAGTTCATCCGGCAACGACTTAAAAACATCATTTTCTTTTTTTATTCTTCCTTCATCTACTTTGATTTTTGTGGCCACTCCATGATAGACATTTTTCAAGTTAAACAGTTCGCCACCAAAAGACTCGCCAATCGCCTGTAGTCCCAAACATACGCCCAGTATAGGTTTTGAAGCAGCGTATTCCTTTATTAAAGGTAATAGCAACCCGGATTCAGCAGGAAGTCCCGGTCCGGGTGAAAGAATAATTTTATCATATTCACCTATTTTTTCAAGAGTGATTTTATCGTTTCTGAAAACGTCGACTTTATCGTGTAATATTTTTTCTACAACATGGACCAGGTTGTACGTGAAGGAATCGTAATTATCAAATATTAATATTTTCATCTTCTAAATATTTTCTGCAGCTTTTATAGCCGCGGTTAATGCGTTTAATTTATTGTTTACTTCCTGTAATTCACTATCAGGGTTAGACGCGGCAACAATACCCGCGCCTGCCTGGTAATTAAGCTGATTGTTTTTGCTCAAAAACGACCTGATCATTATCGCATGATTGATGCTTCCGTCGAACCCTGCAAAGCCAATGCAGCCACCGTAATATCCTCTTGGCTCATTTTCATATTTATTGATTAGTTGCATTGCTTTGTACTTAGGCGCTCCGCTTAATGTACCGGCAGGAAACGTAGCGCCAAGTAAATCAAACGGGTTGGTATTTTTTTCTACTTCGCCTGTTACTTCGCTCACCAAATGAATCACGTGAGAGAAATACTGGACTTCACAAAAGCGATTCACAGTTACATTGCTGCATTTGCGGCTTAGATCGTTGCGCGCAAGATCAACAAGCATCACATGTTCCGCAGTTTCTTTTTTGTCTTTTAGTAATTTCGCTGCGGATTCTTTATCGATGTCATCATTGCCTGTTCTTTTGAATGTGCCTGCAATGGGATGTACAATGGCGATATTATTTTTTAAGATCAATTGACTTTCCGGGCTGCTGCCAAAGAGCCGGTAATCTCCATAATCAAAATAAAAAAGATAAGGGCTTGGATTGATATTTCGTAGCGCGCGATATACATTAAATTCATCGCCGGAGAATTTTTGTTGAAATTTTCTGCTTAGCACCACTTGGAAGACATCGCCACGCTCGCAACTTGCGATTCCTTTTTTTACCATGTTTACATACTCATCGTTTGTCAATGGAGAGGTTTCGTTGCCCCTGACAGCAAACGGAAACGCAGGTACATCCTTGCTCTTAATAATGCTTTCTATTAAATCAACTTCACTTTCAATTCCTTTAATGTGATTTTCACAAAGAAAAAGTTCATTCTTAAAATGATTGATCGCAATCACATATTGATAAAGGCGGTAACGGACCAATGGAATCGCCGATGCTTTTTCTTTTTTTGACGATTCATCATCGTACTTAAATTTTATCGTGTCGAAGAATTGAACCGCATCAAACGTAGTATATCCAAATACGCCTTGCGCCATGTTTACCGGCATTGCAGCAGGTTCGTCAATGTGGAAATGTTGCATGAAATTCCAAATCTCATCGGTTACTTTAGAATCGTTGTTTATAGCAATTTTTTGAGGCGCTTCATTCGGAAATTTATATTCTATTTCGTCGAGGCTTTTGATTTCGATGCCTGCGATGGCATTGATGCCTATAAAAGAATAACTGTTTTCACCGGCGTGGAAATCTGCGCTTTCCAGGAGGATGGTGTCCCGAAAACGATCACGAAGCCGAAGGTAAATTCCGACAGGCGTGTAAACATCTGCCAGCATTTTTTTTGACGTGGTTGATAGTTCTATTTTTTTCATCTGATTATTTTATTTCCTGTGTTTAATTGAGGTGGTTCAATTCAAAACATAAAAAAACCCCGGCTTTAAGGCCGGGGCGTAATATTTATTTTAAATCACAAATAATAGCAATGCGGCACAATCTTTAGATCGTGTGCCACCAACCATTGTATGTGTTATTTATTTTCATTTGTGATTGCAAATATGAATTGAATAATTTTAATGAACAAATTTTTTTCAAAAATAAAAATTCAAATAAAAAATTTGTTTACTATGCAAACTTCTTAGCGTCCTCCATAAATTTAGCTAAACCAATATCAGTCAAAGGATGCTTCGTGAGTCCAAGAATAGAATCTAACGGACAAGTACAAACATTAGCACCGGCTTCTGCACATTTAATAATATGAAGTGCACTGCGGATAGAGGCCGCTAAAATCTCAGACTTAATTCCCTGGATCGCGTAAATATTGGCAATCTGTTGAATTAGCTCAATCCCGTCCCAGCCGCTATCATCAATGCGGCCAATAAATGGCGAAACATAAGCTGCGCCAGCTTTTGCGGCAAGCATCGCCTGTCCTGCACTAAATATTAAGGTGCAATTAGTACGGATACCATTGTCGGTAAACCATTTAATAGCCTTTACTCCGTCCGGAATCATCGGTACTTTTACAACAATATTTTTATGAAGCGCAGCCAATTTTTTTCCTTGCTCAACGATAGATTTAAAATCGGTATACACCACTTCGGCGCTTACATCGCCACCGTCCACGATTTCACAAATAGTCTGGTAGTGTGCATACACAGCCTTCTCACCTTTGATACCTTCCCTTGCCATCAGAGAGGGATTCGTAGTTACACCATCTAAGATTCCAAGATCATGTGCTTCTTTGATCTGATCGAGATTGGCTGTGTCAATAAAATATTTCATAATTGTATTTAAATGTTTTGAAATTAATAATCGCGCGAAGATATTATAATTTATGATTTAAAAACCCTGATAAATTAAGAAGATTATTCTTTGTAATTAGTGCAATTAGCTTAACCAGCGTAATTGAAGTCAAAAAAAATCGGCAAGTTACTTACATCGCACCGCTCAACCGCATACCCTTGCTATCTTCCGATCCTGGGGGAGTTCTGTAGGAGCTGGCCGTATAAGACTTGCCGACTGCAAATATAAGGTCTATTGGTTAATAGAAAAATTGTAAAGAAGAAAAATTATTTTAAAATGGAATTATCGAATAGATTGTTGATTTTTCGCGGCTACAAGATATTTTTTTTCTTTACGTTAGAATCGTCATTAGTTTATTTTTGGCTGAAAGGTGTCTGTTTTTACAGTAGCCTGTAATTCGTTCAGAAGTGTATATAAACCGAAGTTGGTCCTGTTTACATAGATGAAATGTTTTACGCCGCGCGGCTGTTTAAACTCAGGCATTTTTGCGATTTTATCCCCCCAGGCATACAGGTTTTCAAAAAATTCCGGCTTACTAAAATCGAAAGTTTTGCTGCGGTAGGGCAATGCAAAAAGCGAGATCATTTCTTTGTATGATTTGTAATAAAATTCAATTTGACTTTTATTATCGTCTGGATGAATCATATCCAGTTCCCGAAAAGCCTTTATGGTTTTAGCTTTATCGTCCATCAGACCTGGAACGACCAATGAGAAAAAAGGCTGATAAAAATTTTCCGGAAGTTCTTTGATACATCCGAAGTCGATCACCGCCAGCTTTTCGTCAGGCGTGATTAAAAAATTACCCGGATGCGGATCAGCATGTACCGCCTTCAATTCGTGTTGTTGAAAATTATAAAAATCCCACAGCGCCTGTCCTATTTTATTTTTTAATTTCTGCGATGGATTGGTTGCTAAAAATTCTTTTAAATGCAGCCCCTCGATCCAGTCCATTGTAATTATTTTACCGGAAGAAAGTTCAGGATAATACACAGGGAAAACAGTATTCTTTAAGTTGGAGCAAGCCTTTGAAAATTCGATGGAACGTCGTACTTCCAATTGATAATCGGTTTCTTCAAGCAAGCGTTCTTCTACTTCTTTTATATAGATATTCAGTTCTTTTTCACTCATGCCCAACAATCGAAATGCAAAGGGTTTTACTAATTTAAGGTCCGATGAAATACTATCAGCTACGCCGGGATATTGAACTTTGATGGCCAACTTTTTACCATTTAACGTGGCCACATGTACCTGGCCGATAGAGGCGGCCTGGATAGAATTCAAATTAAAAGTGTCAAATATTTTATCAGGAGATTTACCAAAACTCTTTGTGAACGTTTTTATAATCAATGGTCCTGAAAGGGGAGGGGCGTTATATTGAGATTGAGTAAACTTATTTACGTAAGCCTTTGGCAACACATTTTTATCCATGCTCAGCATTTGAGCAATTTTCAATGCAGAACCTTTTAGTTCGCTTAAAGAATTATAGATATCTTCTGCGTTATCTTCATTCAGCTCTTCGCGCGAAAGATCGGGATTGAATAATTTTTTCGAAAAATGTTTTACATAATTGCCGCCAATCCGGAAGCCTGTTTCGATAAATTTTGCGGAGCGTGCCACCTTAGTGGTGGGCATAGATTCCTGTGTTTTCATAAGGTTTTTTAAATTCCCATTTTTTCCCTGAATTTGCTATTGCGCGATAAAAATTTTCCGTACTCAAACAGGTTGTCAAGAGGGGATTTCTGGAAGAGGTCAAACGACACATTGATTCCCCTTTCAATCGCTTCATCTGTTTTTTCAAAAGCAGCGCTGTCATCATCTATCCAGAAATTAATAATGAAAGCGAATTGAACCCACAGTGCGTCTTTGTATCGATTGCTGATAAATTTACGCTCTGCCAGCTCGCCGGTGTCTATTCCTTCATTGATGATGTCTTCCGAGAAGTTTTCAAACAGTGGTTTTACATCTGAAAGTACTTCCGGAGTGGTTAATCTTTTGGTATGATTTTTCAACGTATAAATGATAAAACTCCGTTGCGTTTTTAAAACCTCGACATAGCTATAGAAAAAGGAAAGCATTTTTTCGCGCGAAGAATATTGCGGCCATATTTCCTGCTCTTTCATTTTGATCAGCGTTTGCAAGGTGAGATCTTCCCATACTTTTTTTTCAATCATTGAAAACGATGAAAAGATTTTGTAAAAATCACTCTCAGACATTTTTAAAGATTTTGCAAAATTGTAAACTGACTTTGGTGCTTCGCCATTAGTAAGCACATGGTCGATATAGCTTTTCTTAATTTGATCAGGGCTTGTCATAACTATTTCATTAAGGTTAAATTGTTTTTTAAAGCACGTAAAAATGTTCTCGTCTTATTCCATAAAGGTAACCTATTCAAAAATGCAGACTGACTTTTTTTGCGATAATAAGAAATGTGGGAAACGGTTTTAACAAAATTATTTTTTTGAAATGCGGCGCAGTAAATGAACAAATATTGTCTATTCTTGTTTTATTATAATGCCATAAGTATTTTTTGTATGTGAGATCAGGTAATTGAACAAAAAAGGCAAGTTTTTATTCAAGCTAGTATTTCAAGGCTCTGTAACTATCGACTGTCTGAGCTAATCTAAGATAAACTTCGTTGGTGATGTAGTTTACCTGCAAGGCATAGTTTGCTGAACCTCCGCCGATAAAATAATCCTACAATTCGTCGGAGCGGCGATTAATAATTCAAAGGCTGCTCTGCCTTGGAATTAAAATTTCCGATGCCGATCAATTCATCGGCTCTGCTGCCAAAAGATTTGTAATAAACAAGGATGGTATAGAGATTTTCGGTTTCGAAAAAACTGCCGTCCAATTCAGAATAAACCGCAGGATTGTTTTTATCCACCGCCATATAGGTATAATTGTAATAGCCCTGTTTTAAGAAAAGATGTGTTTCGTACTTTCCTTTACCAGGATTAAAAATCATCTTAAGACTGTCGATTAAACCATAGCTGGTTAATTGGCCAAAAAGATAAATGTCTTTATCCTTGTAAGCAATACCATCCGGTGGCACAAAAGAAAAATAAACTGTTGCATAATCGGCTTCCCAGAAGGGATTGGTACCGCGTACGGATTGTATAGAATAAGCACCATTTAAATCGTTATAAAATATGTAGGGCCCCGTCAACGGTCTGTCATCTCGTAAGTAAACATCGATGGAATGCCTGTTGTAATCCGCTTTCAGCACTCTGTCGCTTTGTAAATGAAAATCTGTAAGATCCACATATCGCCATTCCCTGCCGCCCCGGAAAATGGCTGCGTTTTCGTTTGTGTATTCAAGCTTGTTTCCGCGAACGATATTTGGTTTCAAGTCAGACACTGCATTGTCGAAGCGTCTGTTTTGCAACACAACGACTTTTATTTGCTGTGCCGCATTTAACTGGTCCAAACCTTTTGTGGTAACTGTAAACTGAATTCGTTGGTGAGTCGTCGCCAGGTTTGGGTCAAATGGCTGAACAATGCGTGCGTTAATATCTGATTTAGAATCCAGTACCAGCAAGCGTTTTGTAAATACCAATTGCGAAGTGTCGCCGTTTAAAAAGACTTTTAAGATATAGTTTCCTGATCGGGTTAAATTCATATTTTGGTCGGGCAACAGAATTGTGTAGTGAGTATACCTGGTAAGGGCAACTGATGAATATTTATAATCTTTGATTCGGTCTTGCGTAAAACCTTTGATATAATCAAATTGTCCGATATTGGCCGGCGTCCAGTCGCTGTTGCAAAGCTGGTAGGTATAGTAATAATATTTTGTATCACCATCAAGATCATCAAACGACAGTTGAAGCTGGTCGGCGCTGTTCAAATTGATTACAGGCATCGACAATTGATTTCCGGGGAAATGCAAGAGTACCGTCTTAATATTATCGACGTAAATATGACTAGTAGACTGCGCCAATAAATTATGTTCGGCAAAAAATAGCAGGAAAATAGTAACAACTTTTATTGATTTCATTTTCATGTTTTAAAAAAAATTAGTTTTACAAGATATCAAAAATATATCTTTTGAATGTTTCATCGTTTATAGCGCGCAGAATTGCCTTTAACAAACAAAAAACTTTTTCACGATTTATCATAGGTCTTGCTATTGTAGCTACCGCTATCAGTGTGGCAGTAATGATAGTGGCACTGAGTTTCGTCAACGGATTCCAAAATGTCATTAGTAATAAAGTATTCAGTTTTTGGGGCCATATCAGGGTGCAGCAAACTGCATTTAGCCAGGCAAACATAGCCGAAGAATCACCAATCGAGAGAAATGATACGCTTGAACTTTTTCTGAAAGGAATGCCGCAGGTAAAAAATGTAGCGAGATATGCCACTAAATCTGCAATCATCCGTTACAAAGATGATATTGAAAGCGTGCTGATGAAAGGGGTTGACAGCAGTTTTGATTTTAGCCGTCTTAATTCCTTCCTGCAAAAAGGAAAATGGATTTCGCTTAATGACAGTAGTTATAGTAAGGATATTGATATCTCCCAATACACGGCTAACCAACTGGAGGCCAATGTAGGAGATAGTGTGATTATTTTATTTATCCAGGCCGACGGAAGCCAGCGGGCGAGGAAGTTAAAAATCGCAGGAATTTTTAAAACCGGTATCGATGAATATGACCATAATTTTTGTATTGGTGATATCAAATTAATTCAAAGACTCAACGACTGGAAGTCGAATGAAATAGCCGGGTACGAATTATTTTTGAAAGATTATAGACAAACGGATTCCGTAAATAATTACTTATATGATGCGGAAATTTTGCCTGGAAGCTGGTACAGCAAAACCATACAGGAAATATATCCCAATATTTTTGATTGGCTAAACCTACAGGGAAGAATAAAAAGTATGCTGCTGGTAATTATGATGGTGGTAGCGGTTGTCAACTTAATCACCTGCCTGATTATCCTCGTTTTGGAAAGAACAACTATGATTGGCATTTTGAAAGCAATCGGGGCAAAGAATGCCACTATTCAAAAAATATTTCTTTACAACACTACGATCATTGCGTTTACGGGTGTCATTGCAGGCACGATTTTCGGTTTAGGAATTAGTTACCTGCAGCAGGCTACAGGCTTTATTAAACTAGATGAAGAAGCTTATTATATGAAAGTGGCTCATGCAGACATCGTTTACTGGCAAGTGGCGGCCATTGACATAGCTACTTTAATTGTTTGTTTTCTCATGTTGATGATCCCGTCATTATTGATCAAAAGAATTCAGCCAGTGAAGGCTATTGAATACAGGTAATAAGGATACTTTTGTTTTAATGAATGCATGACTTAAGTAGAATTATTTATAATAGTAAACAAACAAATAGACAGTATTTCTATTTTATAACTTCGCAATATTAACTTCACAATAATTCGTAATTTCAAAAAACACAATCAAATGTTTCCCAAAGTAAATCCCACTAAGACCGTTTCATGGAAAAAATTGCAGGGTCATTTTAAAGAAATGAAGCATGCAAGTCTGAAAGAATTGTTTATAGAAGATCCGCAACGGTTTAAAAAATATTCGCTGGCCATGCCGGAGATCATTTTTGATTTTTCCAAGAACATTATTAATGAACATACCAGGCAGTTGCTATTAGACCTGGCTAATGAATGTGAGTTGCAGAAAGCCATAAAAGCAATGTTCAGCGGGGAAGTTATAAACGGGACGGAAGGGCGTTCTGTGTTGCATACAGCTCTTCGGAATTTTTCGGGCAAGCCGGTTTATTCTGAAGGAAAAGATGTAATGCCTGAAGTGAAAAAAGAACTGGAACACATGAAAAACTTTTGCCGCAAAATTCATAGCGGTGAATGGAAAGGCTATAGTGGCAAAAAAATAAAATACATTGTAAACATTGGCATCGGAGGTAGTGATCTGGGCCCGGTGATGGTTACAGAGGCACTAAAACCTTACTGGAAAAAAGACATTCAGCCATATTTTGTGAGCAACATCGATGGCTCCGACCTGGCTGAAGTGTTGAAAAAAATTACGCCGGATGAAACACTTTTTCTGATTGCTTCCAAAACGTTTACCACGCAGGAAACCATGACCAATGCTCACTCTGCAAGAGATTGGTTTTTAAAAAGTGCAAAAGATAAAAAAGCGGTTGCTAAACATTTTGTTGCACTAAGTACGAATGAAAAAGGCGTGGAAGAATTTGGGATCGATAAGGAAAACATGTTTGTCTTTTGGGATTGGGTAGGAGGTCGCTACAGTCTGTGGAGCGCGATTGGTTTGTCCATTGCGCTTACTATCGGCTACGATAATTTTGAAGAATTGCTGAAAGGCGGTTATGAATCCGATAAGCATTTGAGGGAAAAAAGTTTTGAAAAAAATATCCCTGTATTGATGGGCTTGGTAAGCCTGTGGTATATTAATTTCTTTGGCGCTCAATCAGAAGCTATACTTCCATATGATCAGTATATGCATCGCTTTCCGGCTTATTTTCAGCAGGGAAACATGGAGAGCAACGGCAAGCATGTAGATCGCAATGGGAAGAAAGTTACATATGCTACCGGCCCTGTAATCTGGGGCGAGCCCGGAACCAATGGGCAGCACGCTTTCTACCAGTTGATTCACCAGGGAACCCCTATGATTCCATGTGATTTTATCGCACCCGCTATAAGCCATAACCCGATGGGTGAACACCACAAAATATTATTGTCCAACTTCTTTGCACAGACTGAAGCGCTGATGAATGGAAAAACAAAGGAGCAATTGCAGGCAGAAGATGTTCCTGCAGAGTTGATTCCGTTTAAAGAATTTGAAGGAAATAAACCAACCAATTCGTTTCTGATTACGAAAATAACTCCCTTTACCCTTGGCGAAATGATTGCATTATACGAGCATAAAATATTTGTGCAGGGCGTTATCTGGAACATTTATAGTTTTGACCAATGGGGTGTGGAACTGGGTAAACAATTGGCTAAAAAGATATTACCTGAATTGCAAAATAATGAAAAGGTAACTTCTCACGACTCATCTACAAATGGATTGATGAATGCTTTTAAGAAGATTGTGAATGATTGACGGAGTGTGAAACGTCA
>Ga0207933_1001322_pt1 | contig 19332 bp, 12 predicted proteins | sample NGESurdeep092012_4_FD_184488 | JGI IMG/M metagenome (GOLD analysis project Ga0207933, IMG submission 184488) | Arctic peat soil microbial communities from Barrow, Alaska - NGEE Surface sample F53-3 deep-092012 (SPAdes) | ecosystem: Environmental > Terrestrial > Soil > Wetlands > Peat ...
CTCGGAGACCTATGCCACCCTGGATTTGCTGGATGGCTTTGATATGCGCTCGCCGGTGAGCGGAGAGCTGGCGATGCGGGTCAGCACCGATGCGGTCCGCTCGATCGAAGTGGAGAAGACCCGTTATCCGGTGGAGTTTGGCCGGGCCACCGGCGGCGTGGTCGCATATTTCACCGGAATGGGCGACAATCGCTTCCGCTTCAACGCCACCAATTTTGTCCCCTCTTGGCGGGAGAACAACGGCCTCCATTTTGACAAATTTGTCCCCCGCGTCACGTTTTCCGGTCCGCTGGCGCGCAACCGCGCCTGGTTCTTCGATGGCGCTGAATTGGAATACGACAACATCTACATCCCCGAACTACCCAGCGGAGCCAATACCGACGAGCTTTGGCGGGAAGGCAACCTGATCAAGGCGCAAGTGAACCTCGCCAAGCGCGACATCCTGATCGGCGGCCTGCTCTTCAACAACTACCACTCCCCCTACGACGGCCTCTCCTCGCTCACGCCGCAAGAGAGCACCACCAAACGCACCACCATCGCGTGGCTGCCATACCTTCGCGAGCAGCACGGCTTTGCCAACGGCGCGTTGCTGGAAGCAGGCGTGGCCGTGCAGAAAATCCGTGACGGTTACGTGCCGCGCGGGGACGCGCCCTTTGAAATTACGCCGGAGCAATCGCAGGGAAGCTACTTTGAGAACCTGACCGGGCACTCGCGCCGGGCTGAGGAAACCGCCGCTTTGTACCTTCCTCCGCGCCGCTGGCTGGGCGTGCACGACTTCAAGGCCGGTCTGGATCTTGACCAGATCGGCTTTGACGAGCAGTGGTCGCGCTCGTCCGTTCATTACTTGCGCGAGGATAAAACGCTGCTGCGTCTGAGCACTTTTCCTGCGCAGCCTGCCTTTACGAGGAGCAACCTCGAGGTTGGCGCATATTTCCAGGATCGATGGTCTCCCTCCAAGAAGCTGTTGCTCGAGCCTGGACTGCGCTTCGACTGGGATGAGATCCTGCGCCGTCCCGTCTACTCGCCCCGTTTGGCGATGACCTACGTTCCCGGCTCCGGAACCCGCACCAAGCTCTCCGCCGGCATTGGACTTTACTATGAGCACACGCAGTTGGAGTACTTGGAAGAGGCTTTGGCCGGGCTGCGCGAAGACACCTACTATGCCGCCGACGGCGTGACGCCCCTAGGGCCGCCACAGTTAACGTCCTTTGTGGCTCAGGCCGCCGCGCTTCACCAGCCGCATGTCTTGAACTGGAGTGCAGGTATTGAGCACAAGCTTCCCGGTTCCATCTATGCCACCCTGAACTGGCTGGACAAGCGCGGCTCCAACGGCTTTGTCTATGCCAACGAAAATAGTCCGGCGCTCTCGGGAACATACTTGCTCACCAACGGCCGCACTTTCACTTACCACTCGGTCGATTTCAGCCTGCGGCATTCCTTCTCCAACGGCTACGTCCTCTTCGGTTCCTACACTCGCTCCTCGGCCCATACCAACGCGGCACTCGACTACTCCCCTACGCTTTCGATCCTGGGTCCACAGCAGGGCGGACCGCTGGCCTGGGATGTTCCCAACCGGCTCCTCTCCTGGGGATGGCTGCCGTTGCCCAAAATCAGGAATTGGGATCGCGGGTGGGATTTTGTCTATACAGTGGATTGGCGCACGGGCGTGCCATTTACTTCTGTCGATGCCAATCGACAGATGGTCGGCGCGCCGGGCTCCAACAGATTTCCCAACTACATTTCCTTCGACCCCGGGCTGGAGTGGAAATTCCATTTCCATGGCTCCTATTTCGGTCTTCGCGGCGTCCTTGAAAACGCCACCGGCAGTCAAGATCCCGCGGTGGTGAACAACGTGGTTGACTCGCCGGAGTATGGACTGTTTACGGAGCCGCAAGGGCGGGCCTTCACTGCCCGGCTTCGCCTGATCGGCTCGAAATAGGAACATCGGGAACCCGCGTTGGCTTTTCTTTCTGTCAGCCCCGTAGGGAATCTGCTTATCTCTCTCGCGGGAAATCCGTGCCCGGGGGCAACGCTGGACCGGTTCTTTCATCAAGAAAAGTCCACCATCCCGCATTTAGGCCGGGTACGCCGATGCTGATTCTGCTCTAGACTGGGTTCTGCGATTTCCAGCCTCATTTTCACGACTTGGAGAAATCCCCACATGAAGCTTCTCTCGGCAACGACTGCGAAGGGTCCGCGCCTGGCGGCCAAGGTCTCCTCGGGCATTTTGATCTTTAGCCAGGCCAACGAGCTCTTTATCGATCAAACGCGATCGCTGCCCTTCACCCTGCACGCGGCACTCTCCGCGAAAGGCGGCCTGAAGCGGCTTCTTCCTCAATTGCAGGCCGCGATCGACCATCCGGAGGCGCACAACTACATCGTGCCGGAGAGTGAAGTCAAGCTCGCCCGGCCCTTTCTTCCCGCCAATGTCTTCTGCGTTGGCCTGAACTACCGGGAGCACGCCGCGGAGAGCAAGCTGCCTCTGCCGGAGCAGCCAGTGCTCTTTGCGAAATGGACCAACGCCATGATCGGGCCGGGAGAATCGATTGTTCTTCCCAAGGACTCCTCCAAGGTGGATTACGAGGCCGAGCTCGCGGTCGTGATCGGGCAGAAATGCAAAGGCGTCTCCGCCGAGCAGGCTCTGGACTATGTCGCCGGCTACACCTGCCTGAACGACGTGAGCGCGCGCGACTTTCAGCGTGCCGACAGCCAATGGTCAAGAGCGAAGAGCCAGGATACCTTCGGCCCCATCGGTCCGTTTCTGGTGACGCCCGACGAGGTTCCCGATCCGCAAGCGCTGGGCATCCGCTGCTCGGTCAATGACCGTCTGCTGCAGAACTCCAATACGGGCGACATGATCTTCTCCGTGTGCGAGTTGATTGCCTATATCAGCCGCGGAATGACGCTCCTTCCCGGTGACGTCATCAGCACCGGAACGCCGCAGGGTGTGGGTTTTGCGCGCAACCCTCCCATCTTTTTGCAGGCGGGGGACCGCGTGGATGTGGAGATTGACCGCATCGGCAAGCTGACAAATCCGGTGGCCGCGGCATAGAGCATTTCTCGTGCAGGCTTATCCCGTATGCCGCGCAGCTGCCGCGTCTCCTTTGAGACGCGGCCCTGCAAGCATCGAACTCTACCCATGAGCGTTGGAATAAAGCGCGGCGTTGAGAGTGTGCCGGGCGGCATGATGATCGTCCCGTTGGTCGTGGGCGCGCTCATCACCACCTTCGCTCCCGGTACCGCCTCCTTCTTCGGATCGTTCACGGGCGCGCTTTTCACCGGCGCCCTTCCCATCCTGGCCGTCTTTTACGTTTGCATGGGGGCGACCATCTCCGTCCACTCCCTGCCGCAGGTCGTTCGCCGCGGAGGGGTGCTGCTCGGAACCAAGATTCTGCTGGGAATCATCGCGGGTCTGGTGCTTGGCCACTTCATCGGGGTGCAGCCGATCAAGGCAGGATGGTTCGCAGGAGTCTCGACGCTTGCCGTTGTCGCCGCCATCAATGACACCAACGGCGGTCTCTACATGGCTCTGATGGGCCAATATGGAGGCCCCGGTGACGTTGCCGCCTACTCCGTCATGGCGCTGGAATCGGGGCCGTTCCTCACCATGGTGACCTTGGGCGTGGCCGGGCTTTCCAGCTTTCCCTGGCAAACGCTGCTGGGCGCGATTCTCCCGCTGGCGGTGGGTATGGTGCTGGGCAATCTCGATCCCGAGCTGCAGCATTTTCTCGGCGGAGCCACCCCGGTGATGATTCCGTTCTTTGCTTTTGCCCTGGGCGCAACGCTCGACCTGCACCGGGTCTGGGCGGCAGGCCTGGTGGGCGCCGGTCTTGGTGTTCTGGTCGTACTGGTCTCGGGTACGACGCTGATTCTCACCGACCGCCTCATCGGCGGCAAAGGCACGGCGGGAATCGCTGCCGCTTCAACCGCGGGCAATGCCGCCGCGGTTCCGGCTCTGGTTGCCGCCGCCAACCACAGCTATGCGGAGGCTGCCGGCTCAGCCACCTTGCTGGTGGCCTCAAGCGTAATTGTTACCGCACTGCTGGTGCCTCCGCTGACCTCCTGGTGGCATCGCAGGGTGGAGGGCAGAGCGGACCCTAACTCTTCTCCGGGCGGAACTGCTCCACGATAACGGAAATGTCTTCCTCACCCCGTCCCGCGGCAATGGATGCCTCATAAATACCGAGCGCCGTAGAAGCCGTCGCCAGCTTCTGGCCCAGATGCCTCGCCTCAATCAGGGCATAGCGCAGATCCTTCGCCATGAGGCGGGCGGCAAATTGCGGCTCATAGTTCCTCGCCTCCATGCGGCTGGACAGGCCCTTCACCAAAGGGCTCCCCGGCGCGCCTTCCGTGAGAACGGAGATCGCTTTCGCCGAATCCAACCCGCTGCGCTCGATCAGGCCTACCGCTTCGGCCAGGGCCGAGGCCTGAACCGCGCAGACAAAGTTATTAATCAGCTTCATGCGTGCCCCGCTGCCGGAGGGCCCCAGATATACCATGCCCCGGCTCATGGGCTTGAGCACCGGCGCGATCTTCGCGATTGCTTCCTCTGGGCCGCCGGCGAGAAAGAAAAGCTGTCCTGCAGCGGCTTGCGGCTTGCTTCCGGTGACTGGCGCGTCTATCAGCGTCAAGCCGCGCTTGCGCGCCGCCCCTCCCAGCTCCTCAATCCAGCTCACGGTCACCGTGCTGGACTCCACCAAAATGGCATTCGGCTCGGCGGCAGCCAACGCCCCGTTTTCTTTCAGCCATACCTTCCGGCTCGCGGCGTCGTCTGCCAGCATGCTGAAGATAATGTTTGCACCGGCGACCGCCTCGGCGGGAGTTTTGGCCCAGGTTGCCCCGCGGTCCACTAGCGGCTGCGCCTTCTCCGGCGTCCGGTTATAAACCGTGAGAGGATAGCCCGCCTCGATCAGGCGGCCGCCCATCCCCACTCCCATCACTCCAATGCCCAAAAGCGCAATCTTTGTCTCTTCCATAGTCTCCGCCAGTTCTAGAGAGCGCGCAGCCCGTGATCCGGGAGTGGCGCTCGAGCATATCCGCCGTTTCGATTACCAGGTGGCGCGCACGAGGGAGATGCCCTGTCGAGGCAGCTCCATGTGCATTGTCAACCGTCCATCTTGGACCGCCGCCCAGCGAGGAGAGCCCAGCATCTCAAGCTGGCCTGCTTCCTTCAGCTTCGCATACTGTTCCGCTGTTGGCTGCTGCGGAGAGCCCATCTGCTTCCATACCGCATAGGCATTGCTGTGCGTATCGTCGATGCGGTACTGCACCAGAAGCACGCGATGCGCCGCGGCGGGAATCCCGCGAATGGAAAGATCGACCGCCGCGGCGGGCGCGGAAAGATTGTCGTCGTGATAGTTCCATACCATTACCGCGGCTTGCCCCGGAGCGGTTGTAGCGAGTGCATCGATGTCGGGCGCCTGCCGTACGCCTGTCGATACCAATGCATCCAGCGGCGCCGCGCCGCTGCTGCTAGCGGCGACGCGGCTGCCCGCCATCAGCCCCGCCATGCGGAAGAAGTTCAGCTCCGGCTTGTCGATGCCGTTGGTCGCCAGCGCCCGGAAGCCGCTGAAATACTGCTGGTCTTCAAACTCGAAGGCCCAGGTCAGCATGGCCAGCAAGTTTACCCGGTCGCGGTGCGCCAGATCGAGCAGAGACTTCATTACCACTGCCGTGTAGCTCGGGTAGAGCGGGCCATTGCGATAGGCGTTATGAGGATAGTGCTGTGACGAACAGGCCCCACAGCCCTCGGGATCGGCTTCGCTCAAGATCACCGGCAGCCGTGCGAACCGGGGGAACTTGCGCACGATCGCAAAACCGTTCGAGGCGTTTTGCAGTTCATGGTTAAGACCCATCTGCACATGACCGTCTACCACCTTCGCGTTCCCTTTGGCGTGGAAGGAGATGAAGGCGAGCGGCACCGCTCCGCCGGTCGCGGCGCTCTTGCCGGTGGCGCAGTGCTGGAGAAAAGCCTCAAGATACTCAGCGGCTTTTCCAGTCGGTCCCGGTCCGGTCGTGGCCGGGCCGCCGACGCGCGCGTTGGGGATCGCCTTGCGCACTCCGGCGACGGCGTAATCGTACAAGCGGAGGTACTCCGCCTGCGTACCGTGCCAGTAGCTGATGTCCGGCTCGTTCCAGACCTCCCAATACCAGGTGGAGACCGTCGCCATACCATAGCGCTTGACCATGTGCTCGGCGATCTGGTGGTTCAGCTCTTCCCAGCGCGCATAGCTCTTCGGCGGGAAGGACCACCCATCCACCGCACCCCGCTTGGTTGGCCATTGCAGGTGATACGGGTCGGGGTGAGTGGAGAGCGCCTTGGGCATGAAGCCCAGCTCCACCATCGGCCGGACATGGGCCGCCGCGTAGGCGTCGAAGATCTTGTCGAGGATCGTCCAGCTGTAGACCGGATTTCCTTGCGCGTCTTCGGTGTAAACGTTTGACGAGCTCCACTTCAGCTCTGGTACACCGTTGCCCGTCGCCAGCAGAAAGTGCGAGCGGATGTACACCGGAACGGGAGTGAGATCGTGCAGCTCGCCCAGCAATTGCTGCCCATGGGGCGCGAAGGCATAGTCCGATTCGTCAAAGCCGAACCAATTGTAGATCGGCTGGAACGGCCCGACCTTCCGGTTCAGATCAACTTGAACGCTGACGGCGCTTTGTGCGGCGGCCACACGTCCAAACACCGGGCCGAGCAGAGAGAGAAAACAGGCAAGGGCGATCGCTTTACGCATCGCTAGAAATACTACTCGCGCGCATTCCGAACCGGCTATGGTGGGGCGCCGCTAACCTTGGCAGGCTTGGACCAGTGCGAGTTCCGCCTCCAGGCTCACGCGTCAGAGGCATAAGCCGAGCATCGCCACGGGGCAGGCCCTAAAATGGAAGGGCATGGCCTTTACCGAACAATATGACATCGTGGTCGTGGGAGCGGGACACGCCGGCTGTGAGGCCGCTGTCGCGGCTTCGCGCATGGGGCTGCGCACCGCGCTCTTCACCTTCAACCTCGATCTGATCGCGCAGATGTCCTGCAACCCCGCCATCGGCGGCATCGCCAAGGGCCATCTGGTGCGCGAAGTCGATGCCTTGGGCGGCATCATGGGCGAGGTCGCCGACGCCGTCGGCATCCAATTCCGCCTGCTGAACACCTCGCGCGGTCCCGCTGTCTGGTCTCCCCGCGCCCAGTGCGACAAGCGGCAGTATCGCGTAAAGATGCGCCAGGTGCTCGAGGCGCAGCCCAATCTCTTCATCAAGCAGGCGGAGGTGGTCGATCTGGTGCTCGACGATGCGCCCGAGTCCGCGCCAGATGCGCCGAAAGAAGGTGTAGCTCCCGGACAAATGGTGCGGAGAGCGCGCGGCGTTCGCCTGCGCGATGGCCGCACGGTTTTGGCCGGCGCCGTCATTATCACCACCGGAACCTTTCTCAACGGGCTCATTCACTGTGGGGAAGAGCACTACTCCGCCGGTAGAAGCGGCGAGCCGCCCAGCGTTCTGCTGGGCGAGGCGCTCAAGCGGCTGGGGCTGCGCGGCTGCCGCCTCAAGACCGGCACCCCTCCCCGTCTCGATGGCCGCACCATCGATTGGAGCCGCTTTGCCGAGCAGCCCGGCGATCCCGATCCCACGCCCTTCAGCTTTCGCACCACCGAGCTTCCGCAGAAGCAGATCTCCTGCCACATCGCCTACACCACGCCGGAGACGCTGCGCATCATTCGCGAAAACGTCCACCGCTCGCCCATGTATTCCGGCCAGATTCACGCCGTCGGGCCGCGCTATTGCCCCTCCATTGAAGACAAGGTGGTCCGCTTTCCGGATAAGGAGCAGCATCAGTTCTTCCTCGAGCCGGAAGGCCACGACACCCACGAGGTCTACATCAATGGCATGTCCACGTCGCTGCCGATGGAAGTGCAATCGCAGATAGTCCACTCCATTCCCGGCTTGGAGAATGCGGAGATGCTGCGGCCTGGCTACGCCATCGAATACGACGCCATCGATCCGACGGAGCTCGCTCGCTCGCTCGTCGTGAAGCAGATTGCCGGGCTTTATCTGGCCGGGCAAATCAACGGGACCTCGGGCTATGAGGAAGCAGCCTGCCAGGGTTTGATGGCGGGCATCAATGCCGCGCTCGCCGTGCGCGGCGAGCCGGCCTTCACACTCGACCGCACGCAGGCCTATACCGGCATCCTGATCGACGATCTGATTAGCAAGGGAACCAACGAGCCCTATCGCATGTTCACTTCGCGTGCCGAATTTCGCCTGCACTTGCGCATCGATAATGCCGACCGCCGGCTGACCCCTTACGGCCGCCGGCTGGGCCTGATTGACGACGGCGCCTGGAGCGCCTACCAGGAAAAGCAGGCCCGCGCCGTTGAGTTGGAAAAGCTGCTGGCCACGCGCAAGGTCAACCTGCCGCATCTTGCAAGCCTCTTGCCCGAGCTCGCCGCGGCCCTGGGCAATGTGGCCGGACAGAGTTACGCGCAGCTACTCAAGCGGCCCGAGATCACCCTGGAAAAATTGCTGCCCGTGCTTCAAGATGACTTTCGAGCCGCCACTGGCCCCGGGCCGCTCGACTACTTTGCTCCTCCGCTGACCGCCAGGGTTCGCAATGAGCTGAAGTCGGTCGAGACGGAGATCAAGTACGCCGGTTATCTCGACCAGCAGCGCAAGGCGATCGACAAGCTGAAGCGCGCCGAAGAACGTGCGATTCCGACATGGTTTGACTATTGCGGGCTGAGCGGCATCTCGCACGAGATTCAGGAGAAGCTGACAAGAATCCGCCCCCAAACCTTAGGCCAAGCCAGCCGCATTCCCGGCGTCACGCCCGCAGCGCTCTCCCTGCTGAATGTGTTGATCGAAGTCGAGGGCAAGCGGCGCGCGCCGCAGCCGTCCGCCAGCGAGCCCGCCTGATCCGAATCCGTGTCGGGCTCTCACCTCACAGCTCGCCGTCTTCTCGATCAGAGGGGAACCGCAAACCGCGTGCTGTGCCTGTCAGCTGCCTTCTGCCGAAGGAAGATTCTTTATGCCAATTTGCTGGCGCTGGTGCCAATAGGGATAGATAGGATTGACGGCGCTGGCCGCGTCCAGCTTGACGATTTGCTCCGCTGAGAGCTTCCAGCCCACTCCGCCCAGGTTCTCCTTGAGCTGCTGCTCATTGCGGGCGCCCAGAATCACGCTGGCGACCGTCGGCTTTTGCAGCAGCCAGTTGACGGCAATCTGGGGCACAGTCTTTCCCGTCTCCTTGGCGACCTGATCGAGCGCGTCAACTACGTCGTAGAGATATTCATCCGCTACCGGCGGCCCGAAGTCGGCGGTTTTGTGCAGGCGGCTGGTTTCCGGCCGCGGCTGGCCGCGCCGGATCTTGCCGGTGAGGCGTCCCCAGCCCAACGGGCTCCAAATCAGCGCCGCCACCTTTTGGTCGACTGCCAGCGGCATCAGCTCCCACTCATATTCCCGGCCAACCAGAGAGTAGTAGACCTGATGGACGGCATAGCGCTGCCAACCATATTTTTCCGAGACGGCCAAAGACTTCATCAGATGCCATCCGGAGAAATTGGAACATCCAAGGTAGCGAATCTTGCCCTGATGGACCAGGGTGGTGAGAGTGTCGAGCGTCTCCTCGACCGGAGTTGACGCGTCGAAACCGTGCATGTGGTAAATGTCGATATAGTCCGTGCCCAGGCGGCGCAGGCTGGCCTCCACTTGACGCACCAGGTGCTGGCGTGAGGAGCCGAAATCGTTCGGCCCGTCGCCGGCGCGGAAGGTGGCCTTGGTGGAGAGGATGACCTTGTCGCGGCGCCCCTCAATGGCCTTGCCCAAAACCTCCTCCGATGCGCCGGCGGAGTAGACGTTGGCGGTGTCGAAAGTGTTCAGCCCGGCGTCAAGGCAGATGCTCACCAACCGGGTGGCCTCCTGCGCGTCGGTCTGCCCCCATGCGCGGAAGAAATCGCCTTTACCCCCAAAGGTGCCCGCCCCAAAGCTGAGCGCGGAAACCCTCAATCCTGAATAGCCTAGTTGTCGATATTCCATGATGGAGTGGATGCGCGGAAAGGGATGTGCGCTTCTCTTTGAATTCTAAATGCAAAAATTTTAATCGCGCCGGGGCCGCAAGCCTGGGCGGATTAGCGGCCGCTTCTTCACAGTACGTTCCGAGATACCCACAGGCGAAGCCCCCTCCCCGGCAATTCCCAATGGCCTAAACTACGGCTGGAGGTTCTCGATGGCAACCGCCGATTTGACGTCCGCAGCGTTCTCAATGGAACGGGGACTTCCCGCCAGCCCGGATGCGGAACGCTCCATCCTGGGCGCCGTCCTGCTCGACAATCATTGCTTCAATGAAGCGGCGGAAAAGCTGACCGCGGACGACTTTTCGCTCGACTCGCACCGCCGGATCTTCCAGCGGATGGCGGAGCTGATCGATACCGGACGCGCCGTCGACATCGTCACCTTGGCCGAGGAGCTTTCGCGGCGCAAAGAGGTGGAGACGGTGGGTGGCGTGGCGTACTTAGCCTCCCTCACCGAAGGCCTGCCCCGCCGGGTCAGCATCGAGGAGTACGTCCGCATCGTCAAAGACAAGTCGCTGGGGCGGCAGTTGATCGGCATCTGCAATGCGGCGATCAGCCGCGCGGTCGACCAGAGCGACGACGCGCTGGCGGTGCTGGGCGATGCCGAAACCGGGTTGCTGGAGGTCGCCGAACGCGGTATCACGCGCGGCTTTACCGGCATTCCCGAGATCGTTCGCGACTCCTTCGGGACCATTGACAACCTGTACGCGCAGCAGCGCGAGGTCACCGGCCTGGCGACCCACTATGAACTCTTCGACAAGATGACCAGTGGCCTGCAGCCCTCCGATCTGGTCATCATCGCCGCCCGCCCCAGCATGGGCAAGACTGCATGGGCAATCAACATTGCAGAGAACGCCGGGGTCCGCGACGGCAAAGTGGTAGCAATTTTTTCCCTGGAAATGTCGAAGGAATCGCTCTTGCGCCGCATGCTGGCCTCGCAAGCTCTGGTCTCCATGCGCAAGATTCAGACGGGATTCATCCCTCGGCAGGACCGCGACAGGCTCACCGGAGCCCTCGAACGGCTGGTGGAGGCGAAGATCTTTATCGACGACACTCCCGGCATCTCGCTTTCCGAGATGCGCGCCAAAGCGCGGCGCCTGCAGCGGGCGCATAACGGGCTCGACCTCATCGTGGTCGACTACCTGCAGCTGATGACGGCGACTGCGGTCGGCTCTGGTGGCCGTCGCTATGAAAACCGCACCCAGGAAGTCTCGGCCATCTCCCGCGGCCTGAAGGCGCTGGCCAAGGAGCTGCGCGTGCCGGTGGTGGCGCTCTCTCAGCTCAGCCGCGCCTCGGAGAAGCGCGAGGGAGACAAAAAGCCGATGCTCTCCGATCTGCGCGAATCGGGCAGCATTGAGCAGGACGCCGACGTCGTCGCCTTCATCCACCGCGACAGCTATTACAAGAAAGATGAAAACGGCGACGAGGATCCGGAAACCAAAAACAAAGCCGAGATCATCATCGCCAAGCAGCGCAATGGCCCGACCGGCTCGGTGCATTTGGCGTATCTCGCCGAGTGCACTCGCTTTGAAAATCTGGCGCAGGATCCTGACGGCTTCTAGGGCCTGTTAACACTATTAGGGCGGACAGCGTTGCGAGCCAAAATCAGGCCAAGCGAGGCGGAGTCCGATGGCTGTGGCGGGACCACTGTCGAGGACGACAACGAAGCATGGCCCGATTTTGGCCGCAACCCGAAGGGAAAGGGCGAATTTTCCCGATCGCTTCGTCCTTCGTCGCTAAAATACACCCGGTATTTGTCGCTCCCCACTCCTCGCACTCGAAAAAATTCGCTCCTCTCGCTGCCGCCCTAATAGCGTTAACAGGCCTAGGGCAGAATCGGCACAGCTCTACTCAGCGGCGCGGATCTCCGGCCGGATTTTTTGACAAGAAAAGTCCGCCTTCCCAGATGTTGCGCCGGGTACACTCATGCTGATTCTGCTCTCGTTTTTCCAGCTGCGCCTGTTCGCCTCATCCGGCGACCGCTACTGTGAACTGAGGACTGCATCTCTGAACTGGGAACCGTCAAATGTCTGCTCGTCCCGTCTGGGCTGAAATCTCTCTTCCACGCCTGTTGCGCAACTACCAGCGTCTCTGCCAGGCTGTGCCCCCCGAGGCCGGCCTGCTGCCGATTGTTAAGGCCAACGCCTATGGGCATGGATTGGTGCTTTGCGGCCCCGCATTGGCCGCCAACGGAGCGCAATGGCTCGGTGTCACCTGCGCTGAAGAGGGGATGGCGTTGCGCGCCGCCTGCAAGGCGCAGGGTGTCGCTCCCGGGCAGCCTTCCACTCCCAGAATTCTGTTGATGTCGGGCCTCTGGGCCGGCCAGGCCGAATCGGTGCTGGAACACCACCTAACGCCCGTGGTCTGGGAGCCCGGCCACCTCGATCTTTTGGAAGCAGCAGCGGCGCGGCGGGGAATGCCGCCGCAGTCGCTGCCGGTTCATCTGGAGATTGACACCGGCATGTCGCGGCAGGGCATTCGCGTTGCCGGCGGAGTGGGCGCCGCTGAATTGGATCTGCTGTTGGCTCGCTTCCATCCTCGCTCCTGCCTGCGCCTGGAAGGCGTGATGACGCACTTCAGCGCCCCCGAAACCTTTCTTTCGACCAAAGAGAACTCGCAGATTGCGAGCTTTACCGCGGCGGTGGATCAGATCCGTGCGGCCGGGCTTTCCCCCGCCTTGCTCCACGCGGGAAACTCATCGACAATTCTGGCCGGCCCCGACGCTGCAAAACTGGCGGCGCTCGCGGCGCAGGCCAAAGCCAAGCTTCTGCTTCGTCCCGGCCTTGCGCTTTATGGCTATCTGGATCGCTTGAGCCGTGACGGTGACTCCTACTCGCCCCCGGGAGAGCAGAGCTATGAGCCGGTGCTTGCCTGGAAGACGCGCATAACCTCTCTGCGCAATCTCCGCCGCGGCGAGACCGCCGGCTACGGCAATACTTTTATCGCACAGCGTCCGACGCGGCTGGCTCTCCTGCCTGCCGGATACGCTGATGGCGTCAATCGTCTCCTCTCAAGCCGCGGGCACGTTCTTATCCGCGGAGAGTGCGCCCCCATCGCGGGCCGCATCTCGATGGATCAAACCATCGTGGATGTTACCGATGTGCCGGAGGCCGCCATCGGCGACGAGGCAGTGCTGCTCGGCAGGCAAGGGAATCGCTCCATCACCGCTTGGGATCTCGCCGACCTCGCCGGCGCCATTCCCTGGGAAGTGCTCTGCGCCATCTCCTCTCGCGTGCCCCGCATCGCCGCCTCTTAAGAAGCGCGATGGGTAGCTCAGTTACAGTAGAAAGAGATGCTTGGCCACCTCTACGCCCGCTGGATGTACGCCTGGGAAACCGCGCTGACCACGCGCGATACCAACCGCATTGTGCGGCCGGTGGAGTGGGGCTTTGATTGGCTGGAAGACCTCAACCGGCAGTACAGCTTAGGTCTGGATAAGATCGACCCCGCCGATCACGGTGCTTCCGAACGCGCCATGCTGGAGCTGAACAGCTTCATCCTGGGTCGTCGCGAGGAGTTTTTCGGCTACATCCCGCCCACCGACTATGTTCTGGAAGAACGGTATCCGCAGTTGTTTCCCACCAACGTCCGCCCGGAAACCCTAAAACGGGATGCCCGCCTGCGCCGCTTGGCCGCAGAGGGCAAGCGGGGAAAAGCGAGCTTTCTGCGCTTCACCTCGCCGGTGCGTACGCCGTATCCGGAGAATGACCGTGTCAACGCCCGCTGGTATCCGGCGTCCGAGGAGAAGCAGAAGGGCCGGCCCCGGCAGGCGATCCTCGTCATGCCGCAATGGAATGCGGATGCCTTCAGCCACAACGCCCTGTGTGCCGCCTTCAACCGCTTCGGCGTCTCCGCGCTGCGCCTCAGCAAGCCTTACCATGATGTTCGCCGTCCGCCCGAGTTGGAGCGAGCCGATTACGCCGTCAGCGCTAATGTGGGACGCACCATCGCCGCCTGCCGCCAGGCGGTGATCGACATTCGCTGCGCTATCGACTGGCTGGAGCAGCAAGGCTACGAACAGTTTGGCATTTTGGGCACCAGCCTCGGCTCCTGCTATGCCTTTTTGGCCAGCGCAATGGATCCGCGTATACGCGTGAATGCCTTCAACCACGCCTCCATGTCCTTTGGGGATGTCGTTTGGACCGGTCAGAGCACGCGGCACGTCCGCCAAGCCTTCGCCGACGTGGGGATGACGCAGGAGAGCCTTCGCGATGTCTGGGCCGTGATCAGCCCGGTTTCCTATATGGATCGGTTCGCCGCGGCGCCCAAGAAGGTCCTGGTGGTCCACGCGACCTACGACCTGACTTTTCTGGCTGAATATTCGCAGCAGGTTCTGGCCAGCTTTCGCGAGCGCGGCGTGGATTACTGCTCGAAGGTTCTGCCGTGCGGCCACTACACCACCGGGGAAACTCCCTACAAGTTCATGGATGGGTGGTATCTCGGGGCATTCGTCTACTCCGCTTTCAAGGAACTGGCGGAGAGCCGGCCCGTCGCGGTGCCGCATGAAGCGGCAGGGAAGACGGAGATGGCGCGGCGCTGATTCTGGACGTAGGAGGAGATTTGCTGCCTTCCTCATCCGAAAGATCCGGAAATCCGGAACTGGACCGCACCTCTCAAGAAGTCGGCGCCGCGGGCGCCCCTTCGGGTCCCTGGGCATACTGGGTAGTGGATCAGTTTGAATCCACAGAACATCTCCTATCGCTCACGCATGATAAAAGACATTATCTTGCGTGCAATCTAAGCATCGATGATTCAATGAGTGACTCGGCGATTTTGCACCAATTGAACTTTCTGAGGCCTCGCCTGTATGTCCGGTGTCAGAGATAAGTGTGCTCAGTGGGGATATACCGCAGTTGTTCTGGGAGATTATTGAAAAAAGTATCGAAGCCTCACTCCCATCCCTGATTTGTTGGAATAATGAATCGGGGCGTTTTTAAAATGTTGGAGGCCTTGAAACCCGTTATATTGAGCTGAAATTATGCATGAAGCAGACCTCACGGCCCGAGTAAACCAACTGATTGCCGGGCGGAGTGAAATGGCGGCACTCATTCGCGCGTCTAACTGGGCGCAGACGTCCCTGGGGCCGATGGAAGACTGGTCTGAAACCCTGCTGGGAACCACCAATCTGATGCTGCACTCCTTCTTTCCGACGATTTTGTGCTGGGGGCCGGAGATGGTGTTTCTTTATAACGATGCGGTAATTTCGACTCTGACGACGAAGCATCCCAACGCTCTTGGCAGGCTCTACCGAGACGTCTTCCATGAGGCGTGGGACTTGATGCGCCCCGATTTCGAAGTTTGTATGTACCGGGGTGAGACCGCAGTGCAGGACAATAGGTTGATCCCGATCCTACTCGACGGCGTACTCGAGAACCAGTATTTCAGCTACTCCCTGACTCCCGTATATGAAAAAGGCAAAATCGGTGGCGTTTACGGTGCATTTCGTAACATGACCGAGATTGTGACGGACGCCCGCAGGCTTCGTAAAAGTGAGGCCCAACTGAAGCTGGCGACCGATTTTGCAAAGCTGGGAGTGTTTGTGTGGGATCTGGCGGAAGACATCGGAAGCTGGGAGAACGACGAGATATACGAGATTTTTGGGCGTACACGGGAGCAAGGGCCAGTCAACGGTTCCACCTTCCTCAACGAAATGGTGCATCCGGACTACCGAGATGCATTTCGGAAGGCCATGGAACGCACACTGCAAGAAGGTGTGCCGTTCCGGTTTGAAGGGCCTATGTTTCGCCAGGACGGCACGCTTCGACGTATCGAAATTAGCAGCATGCTGCAGCCTGAGACGGAAGGCCAACGGGCCAGAGTGCTCGGCACTGTCCGCGATATTACAAGGATCCGGGAGAATGAAGCGGAACTCCGCGAGAATGCGAAGCACCTTAGCGAACTTGCAGCGATCGTGGAGAACTCGACCGATGTGATTGTCAGCAAAGATCTGAATGGCATCATCACCAGTTGTAACGCTTCGGCTACGCGGGTCTTTGGCTATTTGCCGGAGGAGATTATTGGGACTTCCGTGCTTGGCCTGATCCCCGAGAATCTTCAGGCGGACGAAGTGAGGATCAACGAAAGCATTCGGGCTGGACGAGGGATCGAGGAGTTCGATACGGTCCGGGTCGCGAAGGACGGCAGCCTGATTGAGGTGTCGCTGACGGTGTCACCGATCATGGATGAAAATGGCCGGGTGATTGGAGCATCCAAGATTCTTCGTGATGTTTCAAGCCGAAAGAGAATGGAGCAGTCGCTGCTGCAGGCGGAGAAGATCGCGGCGATGGGGCGCATGGCGGCGACGATAGCGCACGAGATTAATAATCCTCTGGAAGCGGTGATCAACCTGCTCTATCTGTTGCGGCAGAAGATAACGGATGACGAAGGGCGCGGCTTTCTGGCGACGGCGGAAGATGAGATCGGACGTGTGGCGCATATCGCCAAGCAAACGCTGGGGTACTATCGCGAGCAAGCCACGGCGAGTCTGGCGTCTCTGAGTGATATTGCAGAACATGCGCTGACCATCTACGGGCCGCGCTGCGCCGCTGCCGGCATTGATGTGAAGAGATCCATGGGATGCTCGACGAAGGTTGTGCTTCGCCGGGGCGAGATGATGCAGGTAATCTCGAACTTGATCGCGAATTCCATCTACGCCATGCCTTCCGGTGGAACGCTCTCCGTTTCCATTGGCGACGCTGCCGGTGGGGAAGATGGTGTTGTCCTGACTGTGGAAGACGATGGGAAAGGAATTGGTCCGAAGGATTTGCCGAGGGCTTTTGACGCCTTCTTCACTACGCGAGCGATGGTCGGCACAGGCATTGGACTATTCATCGCAAAGCAATTCGTTGAGGGGCATGGGGGGCGCATCAGCATCGAGAGCGATAGCGAATCGGAGAGGCACGGCACGACCGTTCGCCTCTTCCTGCCACTTCATACAGCCTACGAGTTACGGATAAATCGGGAGTAGTTCTCGACTGGTGCCGGCAGGCCAAACCGCCCATTGAAGCGTGAACTGGCCTTTGCCTCTGACTTCTAACAGGTCGTTGCTGTACCAGATGAGTGCCGATTTTTGGGCTCATAAACCAAGGGTCTAGATTTTGGCTATTCGGAGCTGTGGATTCAAACTGACCCACTACCGCATACTGCGGCTTCGATAAACCCGCTCTGCCACGCGGTACAATTTGCTTATGTCCGACCGTATGCAGCGTCCGCTCGCCCAAGCCGATCCAGAGATTGCCGCCGCCATTGACAACGAGGTCCGCCGCCAGCACGAGGGCTTGGAGATGATCGCCTCGGAGAACTTCGTGAGCCACGCAGTGCTCGAAGCAGCCGGAACCGTGTTTACCAACAAGTACGCCGAGGGCTATCCCGGACGGCGCTACTACGGCGGATGCGAATTCGCCGACGTCGTCGAGAACCTGGCCCGCGATCGCGCCAAGCAGCTTTTTGGCGCCGAGCATGCCAATGTGCAGCCCCACTCCGGCTCCCAGGCGAATGCGGCTGCTTACATGGCGGTCATTCAGCCGGGGGACACGATCCTAGGGCTGAACCTCTCCCACGGCGGGCACCTCACCCACGGTCATAAGCTCAATTTTTCCGGCAAGCTCTACCGCGTTGCCGCGTATGGTGTCGCGAAAGAGACGGAGCGGATCGACTACGACGAGTTGGAAGCCATCGCCGAGCGCGAGAAGCCCAAAGTCATCGTCGGCGGAGGCAGCGCCTATCCCCGCACTTTCGACTTCGCCCGCATGCGGCAGATCGCCGACAAGGTTGGAGCGGTGCTGATGATCGACATGGCGCACTTTGCCGGCTTGGTCGCCGGCGGCGTGCATCCCTCGCCCGTCCCTCACGCGCAGATCGTGACCACCACGACACACAAGACCCTGCGCGGTCCCCGCGCCGGTCTGATCCTCTGCCAGCAATCGCTGGCCGCCGCCATCGATAAGAGCGTCTTCCCCGGCCAGCAGGGAGGCCCGCTGATGCACATCATCGCCGCCAAGGCCGTGGCCTTGCGCGAGGCCATGCAGCCCGAATTCCAGCAGTATGCGCGGCAAGTGGTCGTCAACGCCAAAGCGCTGGCGGAGACCATGATGAACCAAGGCTTCCGCGTCGTCTCCGGGGGCACCGACACTCATCTTCTGCTGGTAGACGTCTTCGCGAAGGGGATTTTGGGCAGTGAAGCTGAGTCCGCTCTGGGCCACGCCGGCATCACGGTAAACAAGAACGCGATTCCCTACGACGTCAATCCGCCGCTTAAGCCGAGCGGCATCCGCATCGGCTCTCCGGCGCTCACCACCCGCGGCATGCGCGAGGCGGAAATGCGCACCATCGGCAAATGGATCGCGGAAGCGCTGGAACATCGCAATGACGCGGCCGTTCTCAGCCGCATCCGCGGGCAGGTGTTGGAGCTGGCGGAGCAGTTTCCGCTTTACGGCTGGCTGCGGCAGCCGGAAGCCGTCTCCGCGCGATAGGCATTCCGCCTTTGGGTGCATCCATGAACAGCTTCGACAAGCGCGGCTTTTTACCAAAAAAGCCGCACCTGGAACATATTCCCTAATAGTGTAGGGGCAGGAACCGAGCCCCGTGCGGCTATTCCATCGAAGAACGGCCGCACATAGCCGATCTCACCACTCCACAGTATTAGGGAAAGTATTAGGCTCCGGACCCATAAAAATCGCTTTGTATTTTTGCGGGCTTAGTGAATCCCGGCCCGCGGTCTGTCCCGCTCCCGTTGACCAATGGCCTGCGAAACCGCTACGCCGCACATGGCGCAGTTGGGTCAACTTGCAGACTCGCCGCTTCGCGGCCTGCGCGGCGGAACGTCACTCGATAGCGGAGACGGAGTGACGGCGAAGCCGCGCATCGTCTTATAAAGAGGGCGATACGATCCACGAACGCGCTTGATCAGCATCTTTCGTGGAAAAGACCTTTATCGCACCCGGCATCACGAAGCTGAAAAGTGAAATCGCATGGGCGATCCACTTGACGTCGCTGACGACCGCAAACCGTTCCCAGCGGGTGAGGTGTTGCATTCCAATCTTGAAATCTTCCGCCATCGCATCGACGTCAATGCCGGCAAAATCGTCTCCAAGCTCGTAATAGAAACGAAGGCGATCGTGGCTGGCGAAAGCCCTCTCGACCGCTGGAATGAGGGTCGAAACATAGTCGTCCTTCGTTACTTGTCCTCGACCCGCGAAGGCAATCACATTTTCGGGAAACCCTTGCAATTTTGCGATCATTTTCATTCTCCAGCGTTGGGCTACTTTCCGGCGGCCCC
>Ga0207933_1001323_pt1 | contig 19294 bp, 12 predicted proteins | sample NGESurdeep092012_4_FD_184488 | JGI IMG/M metagenome (GOLD analysis project Ga0207933, IMG submission 184488) | Arctic peat soil microbial communities from Barrow, Alaska - NGEE Surface sample F53-3 deep-092012 (SPAdes) | ecosystem: Environmental > Terrestrial > Soil > Wetlands > Peat ...
TCGCTGTAGACCGGCATCCGACGCCGCGGCGCAAATGTGCATCGAACAATCGGAGTGACCGGGATGCGCCCTACAACGATGAAGGGCCATGCTTTAGGTCAAGAATGGACGGCAAAATGGGCTTAGTTGATAAACTCCTCCGGGGACACCGTAGCACAGGCATATTGGCTCTCACTCTTCTCGGGGCCGCCGCCGCTTTCGCACAGACAGGACCGCTTGAATCCGGTAGTGCAGAAGCCACCACGCGGCCGGCCGTTGTAGCCACGGCCGAAGAGCCCCCCTCGCTGCCGGACGCGCCCACGCCCGCTCTGAACCTGAACCCACCGGCCGGCGATCAGGCGGACTCCGACGTTCCGTTGCAGGACATACCCCATCCGCAGGTCACCTACATCAGCGTCGCCAAACATTTCGTACCGGACGAACTGCATTTATTCTCGAGCCCGGCCTACATTCGCTCCCGCGATCTGAAATGGCTCGTGCCGTTGGCCGGCGCGACCGCGGTCGCTCTTTCAACGGACCACTACACGATGTCGCAGGTGGTGAGCCGCGACCCCACGTTCAACAACAACAACAACACGGTTTCAGATGTTCTGCGAAACACGTTCATCGGCGTGCCCGTAGGCTTCGCCGGACTGGGGCAAATTACCCACGACGATCATCTCCGCGAGAGCGGACTCCTGGGCGGCCAGGCAATGATCGATGCGTATGCTTTCGACGAGGTTATCAAGCTCAGCTCGTGGCGGGAGCGCCCCAACGTCGATAATGGCCGCGGACGGTTTTTCGTAGGCAGTGCGGGTGTGAATTCCTCCTTTTTCTCGGGCCACACGGTCATCGCCTGGTCCTCGGCGGCAGTTCTGGCCGGAGAGTACCCTTCGGCCTGGCACGAGGCCGCAATCTATTCCCTGGCAACCGGCGTCAGTCTTACCCGGGTCCTCGCGCAGCAGCATTTTCCCACCGATGTTCTGGTCGGCTCCGCCGCAGGCTGGCTGATCGGGCACTACGTCTTCAGAGCGCATCATCATGCGCTGATCGGAAAAGGCATCCTCACACACACGCATTAGCGCATTTGAAATGACGGGGATCTCGGCCGTACGAACGCCAGTTTCGCGCGGAGGTTCGGCATCATGGAGGGGCATTGCGGGATGGCCTTCAGATTGTGGAACGAAGCCCACGTCTCTCTTGTCTGTGCTCATATCTCGATCGTTTTGACGATTCGCTTGACGCGTGTGCCTTCGGAAGTTCATAGTATGGCTGCACGATGAATCGTTTCATCGGCGCTGCCTGGCAGGCAAATGGATGCGATGCCGGGGGCGCAAGGAGGCTGCATGTACGCGATCCCACAAATCTTCCGCGCGCTCCGCCGGGTACTGTCCTCTACTTCCATTATTCTTGGCCTCCTGACTCTGCCGATGTGTGCGCAGGTCATCCTTCCCAAGCCCGAGCCGCCCTTCGCAGGCAAGCTCGATCGAGATGTTCGCAAGTCCGTTTCTGTGTGGCCTGCCGAGGTGACGCCGCCGAAGGGGGCGCCCAACATCGTGCTCATCCTGATCGACGATGTTGGTTTCAGCACGACCTCCACCTTTGGCGGCCCGGTCAACACGCCAAACTTCACTAAGCTCGCCGAGTCCGGTCTGCGCTACAACGAGTTCCACGTCAACGCCATCTGCGCGCCCAGCCGCGCGGCGCTGCTTTCGGGACGCAACAATCACGAGATCGGCTTCGGCACCATCACCGAGCACGCGCAGGGCTACCCCGGCTACAACACTGTCTGGCCGAAGAGCGCTGCATCGATTGCGAAGGTGCTCGTCGACAACGGCTACAACACAGCTGCGTTCGGGAAGTGGCATAACACGCCGGTGTGGGAAGCCAATCCCGCAGGGCCCTTCGACCGTTGGCCGACAGGCGAAGGCTTCGAATATTTCTACGGATTTCTCAGCGCCTTCGATAACCAGTATTATCCGCGCATCTACCGCGACACCACCCCCGTCGAGCCATCCAAGACTGTTGCCGAAGGTTACAACTTCGACGACGACATAACCCACGACGCGATTCGCTGGCTGCATCGTCGTGACGCGGTGGCTCCCGACAAGCCTTTTTTCATCTACTTTGCGACCGCCGCAACGCACACGCCGCACCAGGTGCCGAAGGAGTGGATCGAGAAATATAAAGGCAAGTTCGACGAGGGTTGGGACAAGCTGCGCGAAGAGAACTTCGAGCGCGAGAAAAAGCTTGGCGTAATTCCGCCCAATGCCGAGCTGACGCCGCGTCCAAAGGGGCTCGCTGCGTGGGATTCTCTCTCGCCGGATGAGCAGAAGCTGCTCGCACACCAGGCGGAGGTTTATGCAGGTTTCACCGAGCAGGCCGACAGCGAAGTGGGTCAGTTGCTGCAGGCCGTAAAGGATGACGGCCACGCGGACAACACGCTCGTGATCGAGATCTTTGGCGACAATGGCGGTTGCGGTGAAGACGGGCCGACCGGCTACGATATCCGCCAGCTGAACGGCAAGCCCGAGAGCATCGCCCAGCGCCTGCAGGGCGACGATGCGTTCGGAAGCGAGCTGTATATGAATGCTTATGCCGCACCGTGGGCTTGGGCCTTCAGCACACCCTTCCAGGGCACGAAGGCCGACGCATCTCACCTCGGCGGCACGCGCGATCCCATGGTCCTCTCGTGGCCCGGACACATCAAGGAGCTTGGCGGCCTGCGCAGCCAGTTCAGTCACTTGAACGACATCGCTCCGACCCTCTACGAAGCTGCGAGAATCAAGCCGCCCACAGTGGTCGATGGAGTGAAGCAGATGCCGCTCGAAGGCGTAAGCCTCCTCTACACGCTCAACGATCCCAAGGCGCCCAGCCGTCACCACATTCAGTACTTTGAGACCAACGGCAACAAGGCGATCTACAAAGATGGCTGGTGGGCCGGCGACCTGCTGCGCAACTCATGGAACCGCATTGGCAGTCCCGGCTATGGGCCCGATCAACTGCTCGCGGCCAATACGCATCCGTGGGAGCTCTACAACCTGAACGACGATTACAGTCAGGCGCATAACCTCGCCGACAAATACCCGAAGAAGCTTGCGGAGATGAAAGCGCTCTTCGACTCCGAGGCGTGGCGGAATCATGTGTATCCGCTCCTTCCGCTGCGGCATCTGATCAGCCGCCCCGAGGATGCGCGGACTACCTTCGTCTATCGCAGTGGCGTCGATCGCCTGCAGGACACGATGAATCCGCGCACCGGCGCCGGCATCGGCTACACCATTCGCGCCGACATCGACAATCCGTCCGGCAACGCCGAAGGCGTCATCATCGCGCAGGGCAGCCGCTACGGTGGCTTCACGCTCTTCGTCAAAGACAAGCATATTCACTTCGAGATCAACGCAGCCAGCCACAACTCCGGCGAGATGATCTCGGAGAAGGAGCTTCCTGTCGGGCACTCTATGATCGTGGTCAATGTCATTCCGGAGCCCGCCAAGCCACTTCCCGCGGATGCGACACCCGCGATGAAGCAGCAGCGGATGCCCTTTCCTGCAAAGGGCACGCTCGATCTGAACGGATCGCAGGAGACGGCAACCAACTTCCTCAATGTTCCGGCCGGCGGCGGTTACTGGTCCGCGGCGGAGTCGCTCGATGTGGGCAGCGATCTCGGTTCGCCGGTAAGCACCGAATACACGAGCCCGAATCGCTTCACAGGAACGATTAATTCCGTCACTCTGGAACTGCACAGGCATGAAGGTCAACCAACCAAGGCGGAGAAAGCCGCACGCAACGATGGACACTCCTGAGGTCGCAGCCGGCCTGCGTGGGACGTTTCTGCGCAGACCGGCTGGCCTTGCCCTGTCTGTCGCTGGGTGTATGGCGTTCGTGTTGTGCGCATCCGCTCACAGCCAGAGCACGGAAAGGCCGCCGGCCTTTGGACCGACGATTCCCAACAGAGGCCCCGCTCCTAGGCCTGCGCCACGCGGCATGGCATGGATTCCGGGCGGCGAGTTCTCCATGGGCAGCGAAGATCCGCGCGCCATGCCCATGGGCGGTCATGAAGCGATGAACGACGCGCGTCCCATTCATTGTGTCGATGTCGATGGCTTCTGGATGGACAAGACCGACGTGACCAACGACGAGTTCGCGCGCTTTGTAGCGGCCACCAAATACGTCACCGTCGCGGAGCGCAAGCCGAGCGCCGCCGATTTTCCCGGCGCTGATCCTAAGGACCTCGTGCCCGGCTCGATCGTCTTCAAACCGCCGCAGCGCGCCGTCAGCCTCGACAATCCTTATCAGTGGTGGACATACGTTCCTGGAGCGAACTGGCGCCATCCCACCGGCCCTCACAGCAGCATCGTAGGTCATGGCCGCGATCCTGTGGTGCAGATCGCGTATGAAGATGCGCTCGCCTATGCGAAGTGGGCAGGGAAGCGTCTGCCGACGGAAGCCGAGTGGGAGTTTGCCGCGCGCGGCGGCCAGGCGGGCAAGCTCTACGCCTGGGGAAACGACTTTCGTCCCGGCGGCCGGTGGATGGCGAACACCTATCAGGGGACCTTTCCCGTGCATAACACGGCTGCCGATGGCCACGCCGGCATCGCCCCCGTCGCGAGCTATCCTCCCAACGGATACGGTCTCTATGACATGTCTGGCAATGTCTGGCAATGGGTTGCGGACTGGTATCGTCCTGACTACTACGCGACGCTTGCTGGCACAGTCGCACGCAATCCGAAAGGCCCCGCTTCTTCGTTCGATCCGCAGGAGCCCGGAGCGAAAAAGCATGTTCAACGCGGTGGCTCGTTTCTTTGCACCGATCAATATTGCAGCCGCTATCTTGTGGGAACACGTGGAAAGGGCGAGAGCAGCAGTGCAGGCAATCACATTGGATTTCGCTGTGTGCGAAGCGGCAAGTAAGCAAGTTTGATTAAAGAGATTGACAGGCTATAACGACGCGGTATAGTCTGCTCTGCAAAATGAATCGTTTCATTTTGGATCGATTTTTGTAATGTTTTTGAGCTGCATGCCACGTCGTTTCCAGAGTTGATGATTGCAGACACGCGGACAGAAAGTACGAACTTAGCAAGAGGCAGGCGAAGCTCAGACAGCCGCCCAAACCAATTTTCTGGCAGGGGAGATCAGTTATGACCGAGCAGACGACAAGACATATCCGGAAGATGGCCTATCTGTTGCTGGCGGCCGTCTTTGTCTGGGTGACGAGCGGTCCGGCGCGCGCGCAGAGCACAACGGGTTCGATCTACGGAACCATCACCGATTCCACGGGCGCAATTCTGCCCGGCGCCGATGTCACCATTAAGAGCGTGGAGACCGGACTGACCCACGCGAGAAAGAGCGACTCGCAGGGCAACTATACCTTCCCCACCGTGGTTCCTGGAGATTACACGGTTTCCGCGCAGCATCAGGGCTTCGAGAGTCAGACGCAGAAGAGCCTCGGGCTGGACGCGAACCAGAACGTGCATGCCAATTTTGCGTTGAGTCCGGGCTCGGTGGACCAGACCGTTACCGTCGATGCGGGAATGGCGCTGGTGGACACGCGCGGCTCGCAGATCGCGGAGACGATCGACCAGAAGCGCATTGAAGATCTGCCCTCGGTCGACCGCAACGCGTATGAGCTGCTGACGATTACGCCGGGCGTGACCAACTATACGGGCGATACGCAGACCGGCTCGCGCGCCGGCACACAGGTAAGTGTTAACGGCATCGGGCAGAACAACACCGCCTACTATCTGGACGGAGCGTACGACACCAATGTCTGGAAGTTCGGCGGCAACCGGCTGCCCAATCCAAGCGCGTTGCAAGAGTTCCGCATCATCACCAGCAACTTCGACGCAGAGTTCGGCCGTTCGCCGGGCGGCGTCGTCAGCGCGATCACGCGTTCCGGAACCGACCAGTACCATGGCCTGGCCTATGACTACCTACGCAATAGCGCCTTCAATGCGCGAAGCTACTTCCTCAAGGGATCCGTTCAGCCGTTGCGGCAGAACCAGTTCGGCGGCAACTTCGGCGGCGCCATCCCGAAGTTGAAGGATAGAGCGTTCTTCTTCCTTTCGTATGAGGGTCTTCGCGTCCGCACGCCGACGCCTGTCATCTCTACTTCGTTGACCGTTCCCACCCAGTTGGAGCGGACGGGCGATTTCAGCCAGAGCCCGACCAAACCCAAGCTTCCCACCAGCACAGTGGATGCTAACGGCAACGTGGTGCCCGTGCAGTGCGGTACTGATGCGGCGCCGGTAATTTGCACCGCGGCGCTGGATCCGGTGGCGCAAAACCTGCTTGCGTTCGTTCCTGTCGGCGATTCGACGCCCGGCGACGACTACGGCCATCCGCCCCAGCAGACGGCCAACGCCAACATCAACAACGACGAAGGTCTGGCGCGCATCGACTACAAGCTCGGCGACAAGCATCAGATCTCCGGGATGTACTTCGAGTCGCGCGGCATCTCGAACACGCCGACGGTCGGAAGCAACCAGATCGTCAGCTACGCCGGTATGGAGAACTACGAAGGCCAATACAATACTGCGCTCAGCGACACCTGGACGATCTCTCCCACGAAAGTGAACACAGCGCGCGCGTTCTTCTCCCTCAACCACTACATCATCGGCAACATCTACGGTAATCAGCACCTGTTGGCAGACCTCGGAAGCAACGCCGCGCAAGGTGGAAACTACAACGCGCAGCCGTACTTCAAGATCACCGGCTACTGGCAGATGGGGACCAGCAATGCCGGTCCGAACGATCTGCCGTCGTCCACGCTGGGCGCGTCGGATACGTTTATCTGGACGCTGGGCAGGCACCAGTTGAAGTTTGGTGGCGCCTACATGTGGGATAAGTTCACCAGCACCGGAGGGGCCTCTTCGAACGGCCTCTTCACCTTCTCGGCCCGGAATTCGACAGAGAACGCGCTGGTCAACTTCCTGCTCGGCCAGGCATCGACCCTGACACAGAACACCGGCGTCGCCTTCCGCAGCCACTCACAGGACCCTTCGCTCTTTGCGCAGGATGACTGGCAGGTCACTCACCGCCTCACGCTCAACCTCGGCCTCCGCTGGGAGTACTTCCCGATGTATACCGGCCAGAACAACACAGCCACGTTCGTTCCGGGCCAGCAGTCAACCCGCTTCCCGACGGCGCCCCTGGGCCTGGTCTTCTCTGGCGACCACGGTATTCCCGATGGCATTGCGCACACGCCCTTCGACACGTTTTCTCCGCGCGTCGGCTTCGCTTATGACGCCTTTGGCAACGGCAGAACTGCGATTCGCGGCGCGTATGGCGTCTTCTACGCCGCCATCGATCAGGTATCCGTCTCCAACAACCTCGTGCAGCAACCCTATTCCCGGTCCGTAACGGTGAGCAATACGCCCAACCTGGTAAATCCGTTCTATCCGGGTACAGATCCGTTTCCCTTTACGCCAGACCCGGCGAACGCCACCTTCCTGACGGGCGCCAATATCTTCGCACTTCAACCGGGCTATCACAACGTTCCCTCCGTGCAGGAGTTCAGCTTCGGCGTGCAGCAGCAGTACGGCACCCGTTGGAGCTCCGAGCTCATGTACGTCGGCAACGTGAGCCGGCATCTGGACATCACCCGAGACGAGGATGGTCCCATCTATAACCCCACCTGCACCAGCGCGAGCTGCAACAGCACAGCACAGAAGAATGCGCGCCGGCCGTTCAATATTCAGTATCCGCCGGTCCCTCCAGCCAAGCCGACAGCCTACACCTATGCCGCAATCTCGGAGGTGCTGCCGTCCAGCAATGCATCCTACCACTCGTTGCAGGCAGTTCTGACGCGCCAGTTCGACAAGCGGTTCTCGCTCAGTGCGAGTTACGTCTGGTCGAAGGCGATGGCTTACGGCTCCGTGGTGGACAACTACAACATCCGCAGCAGCTACGGGCCGTCCGTTGACGACATGCCGAGCAAGTTCACAGTCTCCTATATCTATGCTCTTTCGCCACTGAACCACTTTGGATTCCTGGGAAAGGAAGTCCTCGGCGGATGGCAGGTGAACGGCATCACCACGCTTCGTTCAGGCCAGCCCTTCAACGTGACCTCCGGCGTGGATACGAACTTCGACGGAACCAACAACGACCGTCCTGATCAGATTGGGAACCCGCTTCTTCCGAAAGGACGCGGCCGGACAGCCACCATCGCCCAGTACATCAACAAGGCGGTCTTCGTGCAGATTCCGGTCGGTACTGCAACAGGCGAAGGCGATACGCACTTCGATACGATCTATTCCCAGCGCTCCTTCAATACCGATCTGTCGGCGTTCAAGACCTTCCCGCTGTACGAGCATGTCAACGTACAGTTCCGCGCGGAAGCCTTCAATCTGTTCAACAACGTTACGTTTTTTGGATCCAACGCCGTGCTCAACAGCCCGAGCTTCGGTGTCATCAGCAGCTCGTCGGGCGGTCGCGTCCTGCAGTTCGCCCTGCGGCTTTCCTTCTGATGCTGTAATACGGTTGAACAAGACCTGGAGAGACGGATTTCACGCATGACGGTTTCGGTAAAGAACATCGGTTTACTCCTCACCCTTGGCGGCCTTCTGGTCGCCAAAGGGAGTCTTTCAGCGCAGAACCCGAACGTGCACGTCTATGGCTCTTTGATCGAAGGTCCCGCACAGCCGCAGGACTTCGCCAGGTGGTTCACCGACATGCAGCGCTGGCGCCACGAGCAGCGCGTGCGCATCGGTTACGATGACGCGGAATACGATCGGCCTGCCTTAAAGTGGACGCAGAGCAGCTTCATGCAGCCGCAGATGATGGTCGAAGACCGCTACTTCTACGATCCCATCGCCGGCAAATACACCGTCGATCGCTATCTCGACGATCTCGACAAGCGCTACGGCGGCATCGACGCCGTCCTGATCTGGCCAACCTATCCCAACATCGGCATCGACAGCCGCAATCAGTTCGACATGTTCCACGATCTCCCCGGCGGCATCGAGGGCATCCGGACGATGGTTGCGGACTTCCATCGCCGCAACGTGCGCGTGCTGTTTCCCGTGATGCTCTGGGATCAAGGAACGCACGATCCCGGCAAGCCGGAGGCCGAAGCGCTCGCAGAAGAGCTCGCCGCCGTAGGCGCTGACGGCGTTAACGGCGACACGCTGAACGCTGTGCCGCGTTCCTTCCGCATCGCCTCCGACAAGACCGGCCATCCTCTCGCCTTCGAGCCCGAGCATCTGACGCAGGATGAGGCCCTGGCCTACAACAACATGACGTGGGCGCAGGCCGTCCCACCCGCGGGCGCCGTGCGCCAGCAGGGCCCCGCGCGAGACTTTCTCGGCGTCTCCGGTCCCGAGTTCGTCGACAAGTACAAGTGGCTTGAGCATCGCCACATGACCAACATCTCCGACCGCTGGCAGCTCAACAAAACCGTCGACCTGCAATACGCCTTCTTCAACGGTGTCGGCATGGAGACGTGGGAGAACATCTGGGGCATCTGGAACGGCATGACGCCGCGCGACTCCGAGACCGTGCGCCGCATCGCGAAGATCGAACGACGCTACGCGACGAACCTCATCATCCCGCAGTGGGAGCCGCACAGTCCCATGCTGCGGTTCCAGATCTACGCTAGCCAGTGGCCGACTGCGGAGCAGACGCTTTGGACCATCGTCAACCGCAACGAGTTCGACGTCAGCGGTGAGCAGATGTCGCTGCCCGCGCATCCTGGCCTGCATTACTTCGACCTCTGGCACGGTGTCGAGCTAACGCCCGCGATGCGCGATGGCCAGGCCGTGCTCTCGTTCACGATGGAGGCCAACGGCTTCGGCGCGATTCTGGCGACGAAGTCTCCGTCGCCCGGCCTCAGCGCATTTCTCCGGGAGATGAAGACGCTGAACTCGGTGCGCCTGGACAGCTTCTCGGATCAATGGACCGTCCTTCCGCAAACCATGACGGAGGTCAAGCCGACCAAGCCATACACCACCGCGCCGCAGGGCATGGTGAAGATTCCATCCGGGCGCTTCGATTTCAAAGTGGAAGGCATCGAAATCGAAGGCGGCAATCGTGCCGGCGTCGACGTGCAGTATCCATGGGAAGATGCGGCCCATCGTCATCATCTGCATTCCATGCAAGTTCCCGCGTTCTTTATCGACAAGTATCCGGTCACCAACGCCGAGTTCAAAAAGTTTCTCGAAGCGTCGCACTATCACCCAAAAGACGATCACAACTTCCTCAAGGATTGGAAGAACGGAAGCTATCCCGACGGCTGGGCGAATAAACCTGTGACCTGGGTCTCGCTCGAAGACGCACGTGCCTACGCCGCCTGGGCGGGCAAGCGCCTGCCGCACGAGTGGGAGTGGCAGCTCGCCGCTCAGGGCACCGATGGCCGTCTGTATCCGTGGGGATCGAAGTGGGACACCTCGATGGTGCCCGCGTCCGACCGCACGCGCGATGTCACCGCTCCCGACGACGTTTCGGCTCATCCTCAGGCCGCCAGTCCCTTCGGTGTAGAGGACCTCATCGGCAACGTGTGGCAGTGGACGGACGAATTCACCGACGAGCACACGCGGGCCGCTATCCTGCGCGGCGGAAGCTACTATAAACCGGCGGGCTCCGTATGGTACTTCCCGCAGGCCTATGAATTGGATCAGCACGGGAAGTATCTCCTCATGTCGCCTGGAAGAGACCGCGCCGCCACCGTCGGTTTTCGCTGCGCCGCCGATTCGACGCAGGAATAGCTATTCATCTCATTGAAAATTTTGTCCGGTGACGAGCCTCTTACCGGATCCGTCCCTTGGCCGCCGGAGGAGCGCTGGACTCCTTGATACGAAGCTCCGGTGCGAGCAGAATGCGCCTGACCGATTTTTTCTCACCGCGCGTCCGGTCAACCACAATCTGCGCTGCCTTCGCCCCAAGCTGATAGGCGAACTGGTCAACCGTCGTAAGTGCTGGAACCACCACATCGCTGTCGTCGAGATTGTCAAAGCCCACCACCGAGACATCAGCCGGACAGTGCAGCCCCTCTTCGCGAAGAGCGGCCAGCACGCCGAACGCCACAAGATCATTGGCGGCAAAGACTGCGCTAGGTCGCTGCCTCAGCTTCAGCAGTCTCTTGCCCTTCTCGTGGCCATCCTGTTTATTGAACTCAGCTTCTTGTATATAGCCAGGAGGCACGCGCAGCCGCGCCTCTTTCATGGCGCGCCGAAAACCCTGGAGCCTCGCGCTCCCGCTGGGGCTCGTCAGAGGGCCCGCGATGGTGGCAATGCGTTCATGCCCAAGCCCGATAAGGTACTTTGTTGCGGCGTAAGCCCCGTCTTCGTGCTTGCTGGTAACCGAGTCGCCCTTCCACTTCGTTGGAATGCGGTCCATGTAGACCACGCAGGAGCCGGCCTTCAGGTATGCCTTAGCCTCTTCTATCCCCTGGCTCAGGCTTGCCGGAACGATAATCAATCCCGACGGACGATACGTGCGCATCTCCCGGAGGTACGTTGCCTCTTTCGTCGCATCGTTATCGGAGTTGCAGAGCACCAGCCGAAAGCCGTTCTGAAAGGCGATATCCTCAGCGCCGCGCACCGCGCCCGGAAAGAACGGATTGGTGATGTCCGGTACGATCACCACGATCATGTTCGTCTTGTCTTTGCGCAGCCCGCGGCCCAGCAGGGAAGGCTCATATCCAAGCTTCTCAATGGCGTCTAAAACACGCTTGCGCGCGGCGTCGCGGACCGTCGGCAGACCGTTGAGGACGTTGGAAACCGTTCCGATCGACACTCCCGCCCGTCGGGCAATTTCTTTAATGGTCGCCATCAGTGGATGTTCCGGTACCAAGTCTACACGGTCGATTTCCTCCGCCTTCCCAATGAATCTTTTCTGCACGCTGAAATGAAATGTTGACATTGGTCGCTCCAGCCCTGTAGCTTGTCATCGGATGAATCGTTTCATTCTCTGCTCAGTTTCCGCTCTGTTTGAGTCATCGAGGGACATCCATGTATCTGCCTCATAGCTACGAAATCGCGCTCTTATTCATGGTTGGCAGCATGCTCTGCTGGGGCTCCTGGGCCAACGCGATGAAGCTCTGTCCCGGCTACCGTTTCCAGCTCTTCTACTGGGACTACCTCATCGGCCTGCTCGCCGGCGTCATTCTGCTGGGCCTCACGCTGGGTTCCATCGGTTCGGTGGGCACGCCATTCCTCGCCGACCTGCTCCACGCGCCACACGGAGCCATTGCCTACGCCGTCGCCGGGGGCATCGTTTTCAATATCGCGAATCTCCTCCTGGTCGCCGCCATTGAAGTTGCGGGCATGGCCGTCGCCTTCCCCGTCGGCATCGGTCTTGCACTCGTCGTCGGAGCGATCAGCAGCTATCTGATTGCGCCGCAGGGAAATCCTCTGCTGTTGTTCGGTGGCATCTTCCTAGTCGTCGTGGCTATCGTCTGTGATTCACTGGCCTATCGCGAGCGGGAGATAGGGCGCACGAAAGGGAACGCGCGCGGCATCGTGCTCAGTCTTCTCGCCGGCCTGCTGATGGGCACTTTCTACCCGCTGGTAAGTAAAGCAATGACGGGTCCCGCGGCTCCCGGCCCTTACGCGACGTCCTTCTTCTTCGTCATTGGAACCATCCTCTGCTCGCTTCCGCTGAACTACTTCTTCATGCGCAAGCCCATCGACGGTGGCACACCTGTTACTCTCGGCGGATTCACGTCAGCCCCTACACGCTGGCATCTCGCCGGCATCCTCGGCGGCGCCATCTGGGTCTGTGGAGGCACGCTCAACTTCGTCGCCTCGCGCATTCACTTCGTAGGTCCGGCAGTCTCTTACTCCATAGGCCAGGGCGCGACGATGGTCTCCGCACTCTGGGGCGTCTTCGTCTGGCGCGAGTTCCGCTCGCCCTCGCCTCGTGTGCTCACTCTTCTGATCGTGATGTTTCTGGCCTTCATCGCCGGCCTGACTGCTATTGCTATCGCACCCATCTTTTAACAGCGGCGATTTCGCCCCAGCGCCCGGTGAGCTTATACATGAAACCCATTGTCGTCGTCGGAAGCATCAATATGGATCTGGTCTCTCATGCGCAGCACCTTCCGCGGCCGGGAGAGACGATCGTGGGCACCAGCTTTCATCTGCACTCCGGGGGCAAGGGCGCAAATCAGGCCGTCGCCGTGGCTCGCCTCGGCCATCCCAGCATCCTTCTTGGCAAGATTGGCTCTGACGCCTTCGGTCAGCAGTTGCTCGATACGCTTCGCGACTATGGCGTCGACACGCAGCACATCGAGATAAGTAACGGCTCCTCCGGCACGGCGACCATCGTCGTTGATGAAGCCGGCGAAAACTGTATCGTGGTTACTCCCGGAGCCAACCTGGAGGTAACGCCGCACTATCTGCGCGGCAAGATGGACGTCCTCCGCAGTGCGGGGATGGTCCTTGCGCAATTGGAGATTCCGCTGCCAACCGTCGAATGGCTCGCCCGCGTTTGTGAAGAGTCGGGAATACCGTTAATCCTCGATCCGGCCCCGGCAAGACTGCTTCCGCAGTCTCTTCTCTCTCGCGTTGCCTGGTTCACACCGAACGAGACGGAGGCGGTCTTTTACGCGCAGGGCCTCTCCGGCGAAGATGGAGTCATGAGCAAATTGCAGACCTCCGGCATTCGCAACCTCATCCTGAAGCGCGGTCCGGAGGGTGCGATGCTCGTAGCAGCCGATGGCCTGCAGCACTGGATCGAAGCCTTCCCCGTCAGCGCTCTCGACAGTACGGCAGCCGGTGACGCCTTCAACGGCGCCTTCGCCGTCGCGATGCTGCGCGGCTATGCCCCGGTGGAAAGTGCGCGCTTCGCCGCCGCCGCCGCCGCGATCTCCGTCACCCGCGAGGGAGCGCAACCCTCACTCCCTACTGGTGAAGAAACGGAAGAGTTACTCCAGCTACACGGCATCACGCTAACCAGCCAATAAGTACCAGGCGCTCCAGGTTTTCCCGATCTTCGGCCCTCAGTCGCGCCGCGCGGAAGCCCTCGCAATCAACACGGCCGTATAAGCCGCGCCAAAGCCGTTATCGATATTGGTGACGGTAACGTTGGGGCTGCACGAGTTCAGCATCCCCAGCAGCGCTGCGGCCCCCGAGAACGACGCTCCATAGCCCACCGAAGTCGGGACTGCAATCACCGGCACACCCACCAGTCCGCCCACAACCGACGGCAATGCACCTTCCATTCCCGCGCAGACAATTACCACATGCGCCGTTGCAAGCTGCCCGCGCACCGCCAGCAGCCGATGCAGCCCCGCAACGCCCACGTCATACAGCCGTGTCACCTGCGCGCCGAAGGTCTCGGCAGTAACCGCCGCCTCTTCCGCAACCGGCAGATCGCTCGTGCCGGCACACACGACAGCAATATTTCCAGCCGGCTCGTCGCTCCTCTTCTGCGCCAACGCGACCGTGCGCGCCATGGCGTTATAGTTCGCCTGCGGGTAACGCGCGCACAAAACCTCGGCCGTCGTCGCATCGACACGCGTCGCCAGCACGTCAACGCCATCCGCTGAGAGCGCATCGAAGATAGCTGCCGTCTGCTCAGCCGTTTTGCCCGCCGCATAGATAACCTCCGGCAAGCCGGAACGCAGGCTGCGGTGATGGTCGACGCGCGAGTGTCCCAGATCCTCGAACGGAAGTGTCGCCAGCCGCTCCGCGGCCGCATCCGTGCTTAGGCCGCCGCGTTCTACCGCAGCCAATAGATCGAGTAGGTCGGATCGTTTCATAGGCGCGTTATCGACGATACGCGGCAATCGCCGCCTGCTGCACCTGCTTCAGCGCAACTCCATGTCGTTCCGCGGCTGCCCGGCAGTCTTCGAACTCCGGCGTTGCATTCCGCTCCTCACCATCGTGCAGGCCGATCTTCATGCGAATCGGACCGTACGCCGTCTCAACGGATGTATGTTTGCGTTCAAGATACACGCGCCGATCCTGCCGCACGCGAACGCCCAGCGTGCTCGTTTCCGTCAAAAGCATCTGCTCGAAGAGAGGGCTGTCCGCCGGCTTGCAAAGTACGGTGAGCAGTGTCCCCGGCCGCCCTTTCTTCATAATCACAGGCGTCAGCATCACATCGAGCGCACCCGCCGCCAGCGCCTTCTCTGCAACGTACGCCAGCACTTGCGGAGAAAGATCATCCAGCGCCGTCTCAAGTACCGCGACCATCTCGTCCGTGCAGCCGCTGGCATCGGCGAAGCCACTCTCAGTCTTCTCTCCAACGCTCAAACGAAGCACATTCGGAAAGCTCTTCGGATTCCATGCGCCCGCGCCATAGCCGATCGCCTTCACGCGCATCGCCGGCTGTGGACCGAACGATGGACTCAGCGCGCGAAGCAGCGCCGCGCCCGTCGGTGTAACCAGCTCCTTCTGCGCATGCGCCGAGTAGGTCGGAAAGCCACGCAACAGGTCAGCCGCGGCCGGAGCCGGCACCGGAAACGTCCCATGCGCGCATTCCACCGTTCCCGCGCCAACGTTCACCGCGGACGCATGCCACGCATCCACTTGCAGATGATGAACACCTGCGCTCGCGGCAACAATATCCACAATCGAGTCGACCGCGCCCACCTCGTGGAAATGAATCCTGTCCACCGGCACGTTATGAATCCTGGCCTCCGCCTCCCCAAGCAATTCAAATGTCCGGACGGCGAAGCTCTTCACCTCATCATGCAGCTTCGCAGCTCCGATAAGCGAGCGAATCTCGCTCAGCGATCGCCCATGCGCATGCTTATGTTCGTGAGGATGTTCATGCTCGTGCGAGTGCTTCGGTTCGTGAGTATGAGCAGAGGGCTTCTCATCCGCAACCCTCCCCTCCTCGAGCACGTAAACCTTCGTCGAAGAGATTCCGCTGCGATCGACCGTCTCGATTCTCAAACTCGCGCCCAGCCCAAGAGCGCCCGCAGCCTCCTCGAGAACATCCGCAGGAACGCCGGCATCAATCAGTGCGCCGAGAAACATATCGCCGGCGATTCCGGCAAAGCAATCAAGATAGGCAATCCGCATACACGATTCTCAGCACCCTTCAGCTTCTGTCATTCGCTGCACAGATAGCCGAAGCCGGCAGCACATCATTCATCGAGCCCGAACGATACCCCTGCGTGTCGAGCGTGACATACACAAAGCCGACCGCGCGCAACGCCGCCGCAATGCGGTCCAGTACGTCGAGCGATAACGCCCGCTCGAGCTCCGCGCGACCAATCTCCACGCGCGCAAGCTCGCCGTGATGCCGCACCCGCACCTGGGCAAAGCCGAGCTCGTGCAGAGCATCCTCTGCGCGTTCCACCTGCGACAGAGCCTCCACCGTCACAGCACGGCCATATTCGATCCGTGACGAAAGGCACGCGCTCGCAGGCTTCTCGGCCAGCGGCAATCCCGCCTCACGTGCGAGCGCCCGAATTTCCGCCTTTGCGAGTCCAGCAGTCACCAGCGGCGCGATCACGCCATGCAACTCCGCGGCACGCTGTCCTGGCCGCACCTCGCCGCAGTCGTCGAGATTCATGCCGTATGCAATATACATAAACCCAAGCTTCTCTCTCGCGTTCTCCATCCGCGAAAATAACTCGTCCTTGCAGTAAAAACACCGCTGCCCATCATTCCGCCGATAATCCGGATTGTCGAGCTCTTCGGTTGCAATAACATGCGTCGGTATGTCGTGCAGCGCAGCAAACTCCAGTGCCGCGGCCAGCTCCTTGCGGGGCAGCGACGGCGAATCCGCAATCACCGCCAGCATGTGCGATCCAAGCGCGCCGTGAGCCGCATACGCCAGAAATGCTGAGTCCGTCCCCCCCGAATACGCCACCATCAGCGAGCCGAGTGCCCTCAGTGTCTCGTCCAGCAGCGCCGCTTTTTCTTTGAGTTCCACCTGGATCGATTGTAGGTCAAATCTAAAACTGAGCCCTCCGTTGGGCACCCACCGCATTTGCGCGACGTCTCCTGAGTCTCACCCAAACGCCGCGAAAGCCAGGAATCGTCGCCCTACGAAGCTCTCCCTCAACGAGCGATTCTTCACTAAACTGCTCAAATGCTCAAGACCCTCGGCATTCTCCTTGGTATCGCCGTGATCGCCATCCTCTTCGTCGCGGCGACCAGGCCGCCGACCTTCCACGTCGAACGCACCACCGTCATCGCGGCAACTCCGGAGAAAATTAATCCGCTGCTGGACGACTTCCACAATTGGCAGCAGTGGTCGCCCTGGGCGAACCTCGACCCGCACATGCAGACAACCTTCTCCGGATCATCGACCGGTCCAGGCGCCATCTACGAGTGGCACGGTAACCGCAAGGTCGGCAAAGGCCGCATGGAAATCCTGACCGCCCAGCCCACCATCACATCCATCAAGCTGGATTTTCTAAGTCCCATGGCCAGCCACAATATGACGAACTTCATCCTGCAGCCGGAGGGCGCCGTCACGCGTGTGACCTGGACGATGGATGGTCCAAATACCTACATGAGTAAGTTGATGACGGTCTTCGTTTCGACGGACAAAATGATCGGCAAGGACTTTGAGAACGGCCTTACAAAATTGAAGGTGGCCGCCGAACATTAATCACATCGCTAGTCATGACGTTTGAAGTATTAGGTCGTTTTATGGCGGTTTTGAGTGGTAACAGTAATTTGTAATACCACTAGAGTCCACCCTCAGGAGATCAAGATACCTTTACAACCAGGCTAGATTGAGCTCTAGCCTAGATGGCCGCTCGGTCGTGTTGGCAGAGTGAAATGGAAGACCGAGCCTTCGCCCGGCGTGCTTGTTGCCCAGATATGGCCGCCATGCTGTTGCACAATGCTCCTGCAGATGGCCAGTCCCAGCCCCGTGCCGCCCATCGAACGCGAGTCCGAGGCATCCGCCTGTCTGAACCGTTCGAAGATTTGCTGCAGCTTATCGGCAGCAATCCCGCGGCCATGATCTTCAATCTCGATCAATGCCTCGTCGGGCGTCACATAGCTCGCGGTCAGGCGAACGTCGCTGGGAACAGTGCTTGCCTGCGGGGAAAACTTGATCGCATTGGATAGCAGGTTATTGATCGTCTGCAGCATTCGATCGGGATCAGCCCAGATCGTCACATTGTTCGATTCGACGGTGAAGCGAATGTTCGCTCGCGCCGCCGCCGTCTGCTGCTGTGTGGTCGCACGGCGGAACAGATCGTCGACCGACGTCTGCGCAAAGTGCAGCTCCGCCTTGCCCGATCCGATCCGCTCAAGGTCCAGAATATCGTTGACCAGGCGCACCAGCCGGTCCGTATTGCCGATCGCAATCTCCATCATCTGCCGCATCTTCTCCGGCCGCGTATTGAGAGCGCCGCCCGAGACGAGCCCAAGCGCAGCGCGCAGCGACGTAAGCGGTGTGCGCAGCTCATGGGAAACCGTGGAGATGAACTCGTCCTTCATCCGGTCCAGCGCGTTGCGCTCGCTGATGTCGGTAAACGCAACGACCACGCCCACCGCACGTCCATGCTCCGGATCGCCCTCCAGTGAGGTGGCGTCGGGCCCGAACGCCGAAAGCTCCTGGTCCTGCGCCTCAGCCAGTCTCGTCTGGGCAGCGGCTGATCCTCCGCCCACCCACATTTGCCGGTGCTTGCCTGGTTCGGCGGTCTCTTCCGTCGCGCCGGCTTCAATCTGCGGACGCGCTACATACTCCACCGGGAAGCTGACACCATCCTTCCGCCAGAACACCTCGTTCGCGACGCGCACCGTCGACAGATGCTTCAGACTGGCTTGAATCGGGCACTCCTCCTCCGGATAGGGTGTGCCGTCGGGGTGTGAGTGGTGGATCAGCTCGTGCATGTTGCGGCCAATCAACTCTTCAGGCCGGTAGCCCAGCATCTGCGCCGCCGCCGGATTCACAATCGTGATCCGGCCCTCGAGATCGATGCCATAGATGCCATCGCCCACCGACTCCAGCACCGAATTGCTCTGCCGCATCAGGCTATGCAGCTGTTCCTCGGCGCGAATCTTGTCCGTAATGTCCACGCCGAAGCCAAGCACGTAGCGTTCCGCGCCCAGCGGCGCCACTACGCGATTGCGATAGGCAAAAGCGCGCTCGTCGCCCTTGGCATGCAGCAGATGAAGCAGCCCTTGCGCCTCACCCGTGTTGCGAAGATCTTCAAAGTAGATGTCCAGCAGGCTGCGCCGCTCCGGCCGGGTGAACTCGCTCAGTGTGTGGCCGACGACCTCCTGCACCGTGCGTCCCAGCGATTCGGCGCCGTGCTCGTTGATCGACAGGATCATCCCGTTCATGTCGTGCGTGCAGACCATGCCCAGCGATCCCTCGACGATCTGCCGGTAACGCGACTCGCTCTCACGAATCGCGGTCTCGGCAACGCGTTGCACGGTGACGTCGATGCCTGTGG
>Ga0207933_1001324_pt1 | contig 19292 bp, 32 predicted proteins | sample NGESurdeep092012_4_FD_184488 | JGI IMG/M metagenome (GOLD analysis project Ga0207933, IMG submission 184488) | Arctic peat soil microbial communities from Barrow, Alaska - NGEE Surface sample F53-3 deep-092012 (SPAdes) | ecosystem: Environmental > Terrestrial > Soil > Wetlands > Peat ...
ACTGCAGCATGGCGAGCTGGCTTAGATTGCTGCCTGTATTGCTCAGGGCTCCGCTCCATGCATTCCCAGCACCTACGACGCCTGACGCGGTCGCCGCCGCCGCATTATTCGTCTGCTGCCCGATCTGTGCCGCGGTGCCGAGCAGATTGTTCGAAATGCTGTTCGCTGAATTCGATCCTAACGTCCCTAACGTTGAGGCGGTTTGCTGCCCGACTCCTGCCAGAGAGGCCAAGCGGTTGTAAGTGTTCGTCTGCTGGTTTTGATACTGGTTATAGTTCGAGGCATAGGTGTTGTACGCATTGTTGTAGACGTTCTGGTAGTTGCTCGCAGCAAGTCCCTGCCCATAGTTGTCGAGAGCTTCTGCCGTCCCTCCCGTAAGCAGATTTCCTCTTGCGGCCGCAGATTGCTGAACAGCCTGATCGCCTTGCTGCAACTGAAATTGGTAGCCGGGGGTTTGTTCGGCCTGCGCTGCTGTCGGTGCGGTGAACTGCCCACCTGGATAAGGAGCAAGCAGAGATCCAGCACCGCCGAGACTGGTGTTCGGCGTAGAAGTCAGATTTGGTGGAGGGTTGATGCCTGACGCCCCTGGAGGCGCACTTCCGGGAACGGGTGTCAGATTTCCCGGTGTTCCAGAGGCTACAGGCGTCATGCCCGAGCTCCCAGGGGAGGCGTTTGTCTGGGCAGGAGCAGCCATCGTGCCCGTAGGCGATGCTCCGTTCGCGCTTGGTGCACCAGTTGCACCCGGTGTTCCGGTGGGTGTCGTAGACGATGGCTGTCCTACGCCGAGCAGATAGTCGAGATTCGATAAGCCTGCGGTGCCCGATTGAAGATAAGGTGCGAGCTCGCCCTGCTCCGTGTTGAACTGGCCCTCTTGAAAGCCGAGAGCGTTCTGAGAAGCTTGGTAATTTAGGTCCGCAGCGTGAGTCGCGGCCGCGGACTGCTGGCTCGCAGCGTTGCCGGCAGCGTTCGCAGAGATCGCAGCTCCAGCGAGACTGCCGGCCGCGCTTACGCCTGCGCCAATTCCAATTGCTGTGCCTACTCCAGACATGCTTGCTCTCCCGTAATCATTGCTGTGTTCATGCCTTCTTGCTTTCGAGAAAGCAAAAGGTGCGTCTCATCGGTAAATTCGTTTTCGGCTTCCTCCACCGTCTTTGCAGAGGTAGGAAAGAGCATCGTGACAATGAAAGGTCCACGAGAAATGGCGATTTGCTTTCTGTTGGCACTCGCAGGCAGGACGCTGTATCCGTCCACATCCACCCATTGATCGCCTACTAGCACCTTGGCTGAGCCAACCGTGATAACCAGTGTTGGAACCTTAATCAGTGTTCCAATCGCAATCGTGTCTGGCGGCATGGTGATGGTTCGCGCATACATCCCTGCGTGTAATACATGATCCGTTTTGATCGGTACCTGCTCATAGCGCAGGCACATGGTCTGAGCCGCATTGATCTTCGCGAGCACCTCTAACGCTGTCGCTGGCAGCGCTACATCAGACTGCGGCAGAAGATGGCGTTCGTTCTCTTCATGGACTTCTTCAGCGAGAGCAAGCGTTCCAGCTTGCCGCCTGCTGGTGCGCTGTAGGCAATCACTACACATCCTGACTCCTTCGCGTATGCCTCAATCGCCGCCATCAAGTCTTTGCCGCCGCGCTTCGCAAACAGGCTTTCCACCGTCGCTACTTTCTTCCCGTAGTGAGGAAGAATCATCGTCAGCACCGTCGCAAAACCGACTAATGCGAAACCCTCATAGAAGCCAAAGCACTTCAGTATCCCGGCTCGCTCCATGGCCTCATACATCTGCGGTTGAGGGTTGATTTCCCCGATCAATGGGATAGAGCACTCGGCCGCGTAGTTCTCCAGCAGATCCGTTGCGCTCAGGATTTCCGCGCTTGAAATCGCCCGCACCACTAGCTAGCCTGTACCTGCGCCGTCAGGACGCCGTTCGTGAAGGTCATCGACCCTTGCACTCCACCAATGGTCAATTTCGCGGTTGTCACGACAACGCTGATTCCTGGCATAAGCGTTACATCGATGGTTCCACTGGAGAGGTTGCTGGCATTGCTCGCATACGCCTGCGCTGCAGCTTGTGCTGCCGCGGCTGCTGAAGCCGATACTGTATCCGCATGCGTCTCGGCTGCCGTCTGTGCGGCTGCTGCTGAGCCCGCAGGATCGAAAGCTGAGGTTGGTTCAATCGCCGCGGTGCCTAGCGTGTTGCTGATAGCTCCGACAGGAAGGATGACCGCACCTTGCTCTGTATCTGTAGCGGCAACCATGCCGGCCGATTGCACAATTCCAGAGTTGTCGATGTTCTGGAAGAGGATGCCGATTTCCGTTCTACCAACAATCACGGCGGACTGACTGATATTCGCCGTCAAGTCTCCGCTAGGGTCGAAGCCCATCGCGAGCAGCTGTTGCCACACCTGGAACTGCTTCATCCACGTGTAGCTCATCTGACCCGTATTGCGGTCGATGATGGGAACCTGAAGGGCTGCAAACGCTCCCGTTTTATTGGGCATTCGCTATCTCAAGGTAAGCATCCACAATCGACCAGCTCACCGGATCAGTGATTATCAACTCATAAACTCTGTTTCTCGACCTTCCCAGCCGCATCCAGAAGACGCGCTTGGAATACTGCCCGGCGAATCCACACCCCCTTACGTGCTCGTTCGACCATGTTTGCCCGCGGTCATCGCTCCACCTGAGTACCGCAAGGGGCTGTCTGGGGTTTCCTTCGCCATCTGTCAAAGCAGGTTGAGGTCCTAAGCCGGCAGCAAAGTCCACTGTCAGCTGCGTGTGATACATCCACTCTTTTTCATTGGTGACGGTAGGCGCTCTTCGCACCCTGCGGATGAGATTGCCATTGTCCGTCACGTTGTCGAAGCTCATCTCATACAGATTCGAGGAGTTCCAGTCGCCCACCAGATGCTTGCCGAAGGCAAACACGTGATTCCAGCTCCAATGCGGCTCGTACGATCCCTTACTCGAGATCCACGTCGCGCGCTTGTGCCACAGATTCTCTCCGATGTCATACACCCACGAGCAATCTGAGTTTGGAACGTAAAGAACCCAGAACAGATGCCCGTGGTCCTGATAGGAATAAGAGACAAGGCTTGCAATGTTGGTCTGCTGCGAAAGCCAGAATTCAACAGCATGCGTAGAAATCCGTGAGGGTGTATACCCATTACTCCGCCATGCAATCACCGCACCGCGTTCATCCTGCCCAATCCAGAAGACCGAATTGTCGACTCTCGCCACAGAAAAGGTCGCTGCGCAGCCGGTTTCAATCAAGGCGCCGGGAATGACGTCGAAGATCTCAATACTGCCCGTATCCTGGTAGGGCTGCGACCTCTTCTTTCCGAAAACCCACAGTTCCCTATGGTTGAAGATGATCGAAACGATGTTGTCGGCGAACACCGAAACTTCGTTGACCAATATCCCCGGCCAAGTGGTGAAGTCCAGAACCTGCGACATCTGATATTTGTTGCTGTTCTGGAACATCACCACGCCAATGGTGTCCGAGCAGTCGCATTGAACAGGAACGCCTGCAAGCTGGCTGGTGACTTCAGCTAAAATGTTGGTCGCAAGGGTAAAGCAGTAGGCATGCCCCCCTGAGACGATCAGTAGTTGAATGCTATTGGCGCAAAGCGACGCTGGATTGCTGTCTTTGGCAACGATTCCGCGCGCCACGAATGTTTTATCGGCGAAGACTTCGAAGAGCGTGCCTCCGCTAACTTCGAACATTCTGCCATTGAGCTCGATTCCACCCCGCGGAGGACCATCGGGAAGCGCAGCGAAGACGGCAAGTCCAGGTGTTCCGAAGTAGCTCTTGATGGTGGCGAATTCCATCCCGCCATAAGCCTGAGGACGGACAAATGGGTTGCCTGATTCATTGGTCTCGGCAAACCAGTTGATCGCCTCTTCATCAGCAACGGCGCCAGACTGTGCGGTATACGACCCGCCAACAAAGCCGAACCTCATTGATAGGGATTCCCAAAGAGCACGGCAGACCAGTTATAGGAATCTGGGTCGAGCACGAGATCAGACCTCAAATCGAGCACCGGCGCATTCATCGACTTCAGCCGCGCCAGCGAATCGACGGCTATTGCCGCGACCGTTGGGCTGACTTGTGCTTGCCCATACTCCGCCGAAAGCCTGACTGCAAGGCCATAGCGGAACGCTTCCGCATATCCTGGCGGGAATGCAATCGTCGTTACATAGGTGGCTGGAGCAGCGAGTGGTTGCCAACTATAAATCCGGGCACTGACAGGTTCAGTCTGGGGGATGGGCCAGAAGTTCAAGGTATTCAGCGGGAAGTTCCCGTCTGGGTAGCAGATGAGCGGAAACGTTCCTGTAACAATCTTTACCGGAACCTGCATCTGCCACTCCGAAGCCGTAAAAATGGACATCGGAATCTCAACGGGATTGTCCGGATTGGACAGCAGAACGGCGCTCATGGCGTCGATTCGCGCGGGTCGAACCATATTGAAGTCGCCGCCCACGCCGAGCGTATAAGACTGCTTCCCGAGGACAAAGGGGAAATCGGTGATGCTCGTCGTGAAAATGGCAAGCCTGTCGGCATTCCAGCCATCAATCATCTGCTGGAAGACCATCAGCGCATCCGCAGAGTCTTCCGGGGCCATCTGCTCGCCAGCCGCAAGGACTCCGATCAGACGGAGAGCGCTACTTAGAATGTCCGCTGCGGTTGTGGCCATAGGTCTCCCGTCGTGTCAAAAGGAAATGAGGGGCCAGTTTTCCCAGCCCCTCAATGGGTTATTTAGCAATGACGCGAACAGCCAACTGCGGCCGAATCGTCTTGTAGCCGTACAGCACGTCAATGCGGCAGGGAATCTGCATGTTGGAGATGTTGTACTGCCGGGCGATCGACATCGAAATCCCGTCCATGACCTGACGAGTTCCCCAAGCGCCGAACTTGGACACATCGACCAAATCCGCGCTGACGAAGGTGAACGCCTCTGGATGGAACAGCACCGACTGGCTGTAGAGTGCCGAAGCGTCCCCGCCAATCTTGACTACCGTCAATCCAGCACCGACAGCGGTCACGTTCTGCGCTGCCCCGCCTGTGATAGGCGTCGGCGAAATCGACATGTTTCCAGCGCCGCCTGCATAGTCTGCTGTCACCACAAACTGCTGGAGAAAGCCGCGATCCACCTTCGTTTCAGGGTCAACAGCGTCCACCGTCGAGAAAGTGACGATATCGCCCTTCTTGAACGTGGTAGCACCGGCAGCCATAACCGCTGTCGCGCTTGCCGAGGTCAGAGTGGCCGTATACCCAGTCGCTGCCGCAGCCGTCCCAGATTGGAATGGATTGAGCACCGTGTTCTCGAAGGTATCGAAGCCGTTGACCCTGCCCACCTTGCCGGTGAGGTACGGCTTGGAGACGGATTCCTGCGGGTTGAAGAAGCCCTTGATATCGTTCAGGAACGACACCACATGGCCCGAGGTAAGAATAGCTGCCCGATCCGTATCGGGAGCAAGATATTGATTGAGTACCTTCCGCCCACTCGAGAAATCCGAATACGAGAACGCGTTGGCGTTATCGTCATAGGCGTTGTACACGTCAAGGATCATGCTCAGCGCGTCGGCTTCAATGCCAGTTGCCAATACCGACATCGCGGGTTTGAGGTACCGCTCGCTGAACTCGTCGATGGTGAGGGTGAGGTCAGTCTGGGTGAACTGGAAATCCACGCCCTTGACTGTCGATACCGTCAAGGTCTGGCTGGTTTCAACCACATCCTGAACGGATAGCGCAGTCCCGTTGCGCACCGTGAACTGGTTGGGATTGCGGATGGTGAGGGTAGGGCCGATCTTGCCAGAAGGCGAAGCTCCAGCATTGGCGAACTGTTTATCATGCTGTTTGTCGATGTTGGCAACAAAGTTGAGATTGGCGTGCAGAATGCGCAAGGCTTCCCGCGTGATAATTGTCGGTGAAAGAAGGCTATTAGCCACAGAATCTCCTTAGAACGCCCTCAGCCTCTCCGCTTTGCCAACTGAGTGTTACGCTGTCGCGCCCACTCTTCGGGGGAAAGGCTTTCGTCGCTCACGTCGAAGGCTCCGGAAGACGCGCCACTTACAGGCGATGGCGGCTTGGGAGCACTAGTCTTGGGTTTTGCAGGAGAGGCGGTAAACTTCCCGCTATCGTCGCGGGCGGTCGCCGTGGTTTGGTTAGCAAGTTCGTCGATGATCCCAGCCTCAAGTTTTGCGACATACCTCAACCCCCTGTTCTTCGGCATGGAACGAAGCTCATTAAGAGCCTTGTCGTCATCGCATCCGAGCACAAAGGTTAGATCTGCCACCACCTCCGAGTCGTTGATCATCTCCTTGACGTCGGGGTGAATCCCGACGTCGGAAATAATCTTGGCTACGGTAGGTGCGAGCACTTCGTCGAACTTCTCGCCATAGCGGCCGCGAGCATCCGTCACCTTATCGCTAAGCTCTTTTGCTTGCGACTGGCGCTGCTGCTCAACAGACTTGAACTGGTCGCGCACATCCCCGAGATAATCAGACATGGCCGCGTTCGCGTCTTCGTAAGTGGCCTCGGGGTTCTGTTTCCCGTAGGTCTCAATCCACTGCGAAGGCTTGAACGACTTGCGCCATTCCTGATAATTCTGCGGTGAAACTTTCGGCTGCTCGGTGACGGTAGCGACTTCCGCCTTACGCTTAATTCCCGCGCCCTCTTCGATCTTCCGAATCGTGGCCTCAAGTTGCGCGATGCGATCTTCAGCTGTTTTGCCTTTTGACTTCTTCTCCTGCTGCTTATCCGGGTCCGAATCCGGGTCAGTTCCGGGCGCTTCGCCCTCGGGAGGATCTTGGGGCGGATCAGCGGGTGCCGGGTCCGCGGTATCGGCTGGCTTGAATCTCGCGGGGAGTTCTCCACTCTGGCGATACTGGCTGTACTCCGCAAGGGTGGGTTGCTCACCATTGAACACATCTACTTCTGCGGGCTGCGAGGCCGCGACTGCCGCTTGGTCACTCATTGGTTTTCCTTTGTGCGCTCTTACGCCGAGCAGGCGCGTGCTAAACTTGGGGCGCAATGAAACGCGACGCGATTATCTATGTGGCTGTTCCAGCATCGGTACTACAGAAGTGCTACGTGAGCACGGACGAAATGGGCATGACCGTTAAGCAGTTCGCGGCCCTAACGCGAGCCGGATTCTGTATTCGCCCTATTGCTGAGGGCTCTCCGATTCCTGCTGTGTAGCGTTCTGCGCCTGCTGATCGGCCAATGCTGCCTGCTGCTGGGCATTCTGGTCTGCTGCATCCGACGCCTGCGCATGCTTCTGAGCCGTCAGTGCGGCTTCGTGGGCATGCTGATCCTTCTGCTTGCCCAGCTCGTGCGCATCCCCGTGGAACTGCTTCCATAGATCTTCCACGAACTGCGTGCGCTGCTGATCCAGTTGCGCCTTCGTCTGAATCTCGGCAACCGCGATCTGTACTTCCATCTTGCGGTTTTCGAGCGTGATATCCGCTTGGCTCTGCGCTTGAATCTGCTGGAGCCGTCCTTGAATCTCCGACGTCTTTGCCTGCTTCTCAAAGGTGAGTTGCTGCAGCTGCCCCTGCATCTGCTGCATCTGCTGCTGCGCATGGGCGACGGCTGCTTGCGCGGCCGGCGGAAGCGGACTGTCATTCTCCTGTAACTGCGGCGGCAGCATCTTCTGGAACCGCTCGGCCAATTGGTCAGAACCCGCGAGGTCAGAGTTGCGGAAGAAAATATCCCCAATGACGTTCATTAGATTGGGCTGCGTGGCCAACACCTGCTGCATTGTGTCGAACGTCTCAGAGCGCTTCGAGTCGAACGCCTTGCCCGAAGTGACGACCAGGGCATATTTGCCCTTGGTCATGTCGTAATTGTGGGTCTTGCCAGCTTCGTCCTGGTGCTCCTTGTTGATGAGGACTAACTTGGGCTTCTCGTCGATGCCGAGAATCTGAATCTCGCGCTCCGTGTCGTAAATTTTCGGAATAAGTTCCGCGATGATCTCGCCGCCCTGCCGAAACGAGCGAATCAGGTTGTCCATGAAGTGCATCGTCGTCAGGTTCGATTGCTGTTGACGCTGCTGAATCGCCTGCCCGCTGATCTCATTGCCCTGATTGCCTAATGAGGCATCGAAGATGCCCGTCGTGGCCTTCATGTCGTCGATTTCCTGAGCGATAAAGGCGGAAAGCGCCTGGATCGGAGGCTCGAAGGTCTGCCGCGCCGGCGGCGGCGCCGGTTTGCCGAATACATCGACCGCTTTGTAGGTCAGGAATGGTCGCTGCGCTGTGTTCAGCGACTCCCATTGGTCTTCATACCCGGAAATCTGTCCTTCCACCACCATGAACGGAGAGATGGGCGACGTTGAAAGCGATTCAGCGATGCGCGTCTTGCTGTAATTGAGGAGCTTCTGCGCATCTTTCTGTGGAGTCACGACCGAGAATAGTCTCGGCTTGCCTTCCATAATCATCTGCTTGCCCAATACGGGGATGATTGGGATTGTAGAGCCAGGCCAGTCCGTCTCCGTGTCCGGCAGTACTTCGATTCCGTTGATCTTGCAAAACTTTACTGTGACCTTGGGCTTGCGCTTTCCTTCCTGCTTCGTCTCCTCGATGTACCAGTATTCGGCAATCCGTACTGTCTCTGAGCCAATCCATCCGTTCCCTTGCTTCTCCGCATCGGCCCACGGGAGATTCGCAATCTCCGACTTCGGATACTTGGCCTTGAACTCCTCCTTTGACATCTCAGAGACCACAAAGCCAAAACGCGGCGTCTGCCGGAAGCAACTCGGCACAAGGATGCCGTAGACAGCCAACGGGTCAAGCACAGGAACGATCTTCAACTCAAGGTCGTCACTGTCATCATCACAGTAGTCAGTCAGGAAACGGTAATACCCAAACGATCCACCGGCACTACATTCCAGCGCAGTGTCGTAGGCAATTTGCGCGTCTGAGTCGTACTGGATGTACCGCGCCAAGCCTTCGTAAATCTCTCCCGTATCTTTGTCCGCGTCCAGGCGAGGCGCGAATTTGATCTGCGGCTTGTTCTGACGGCCTTCGTTGGCTACCTGCTGCACGAACGTATGGCATCGAGGGAAAGCCATTGCGGGACGGCCCGCGGCCTCACGCTGCATCCTGAGCTGCGGGTCCCATTGGTCGTCACCATCAGGCGAGGCGAATTTAAGGTCAGAGGTATAGCGCTTGCGGAGGTCTTTCTCATCCTCCGCCGCCGCCTGAAACCGCTTGCGCGCTAAGGCTAGAAACTCAAGATCGTCAGCCATTATTCGGTCATCTCCGTTTTTACGATGGCAGCCTCCAATGAGGCTTTCGTCGCACATACCATCGCGTACAGGTCAAACCGAGACTTGTTTGCCGAATCAAATCCTATGCATCCGTCAGTGTGACGGCGGATGATAGCGACATTCGTCACATCGTCTAGTCCTTCCATGCAACTAATCAGGAAATCGGTGGGACTCACTTACTTTCCTAGAATCCTGTTCGCCTTGGCTCTGATCTTGGCCGCAGACAATGAACTGAGCTTGCCCGCCTTGACCATCTGGGTCGCACGAGCCTTCGCATTGACCGCATGCGAGGCGTCTGGCATTGGATATTTACGCACCCCAGGCAAGCCAAACGAGCTAGTTGGCAAGCTGTTGCGTGTCGCTGCTTTCAGGATTCCCATGTTTCTGCCTTTCTGTTGCTAGTGCTTCGTCTACCATCCTGCGGGCGCCGAATCGTGAGGCCGCTCTTCCATATCCAGCATCGCGCATCGACTTCTGTGCCTCGACTAACATCGCTGCACGTACCCTCTGCTGGTCAGGCTTGCTCATCTCTAAATACGTCATGCCATCCATCCATCTGCCGTGCCGTAATAGGCCCTCTGTGGTTCGGGCTTGTACGGTCTTTCCGGTTCCTTGATACCAACAGCCAGCGTCCGCAGCGCATCGGCTGGATGACTAGCGTCATCATGCAACGGTTGACTGCGAGGCACACCCAAAGCCGTTGCAGGTCCCCACTGATAGCGCCTGAGATATTGCAGGCCATCAGCACATAGATTCGCGTCGAAATAGAGTTGCGGGAAGATCGTGCGTGTTGCGTTGATTCCATCAGCGACGCTCAACTGCCTGTTGACGCGCACCTTGAAGCCTTTGATACGCATGAGTTCTTCAATCGACTTGCCGGTCCCCAGGCTGCGAGTTCCACCGTCCCACGGCAGATAACAGGTTCCAAAAACATACCCCCACGTCTGCATCTCGCGGAGGTAATAGTCGATCGCTTGGTGGTCGCCTTCAAAATAGCGCAGGACTTTTATCTCGAACGGCGTTCTCTGCGCACACCAGATTGCAACTCGATCTGCAAATCCCAGATCCCAGAATGTATCGACCGGAGCCGTGGGATCATAGGGAACAACCCGAATGCGGCCCTCATTTTCGGCTTTCTGGATTTCAGCCTTATAAATAGCGCCTTCGACTGTTGATCGTGTTGCACCTTCATAAACATGGTGATATGTGTCGAAGTCACGTTCTTTGAGGGTCTCGATCTTCTGCTGGGATTCCTCGCTCAGCCAATTGTTGTCATGATATGAGGTCTTGCAAACAAACGCGCCCTTCGGGGGGTCGATGACGAAATCCTGATAGACGGCATCCGTCTCCAAATCTGGGTTGAGACTGAACCACATCTCCGATCCGGGTTTACGAATGGTCGGCAGCAGAATTGTGAGGCTGCGACGGCTGACAACAGAAGCCTCCTCGATCCAGCAGATGTCGATGGCCTCATAGCTCTTGATGGAAGAAACCGTCTGCTTGCGAAGCCCCGCAAATACGAACTCCGCACCGTTCTTTCCCCGTATCTCCGACTGGAGGGGCGTGTAGAAGTTCTCTAACCCTAGATTGACGATTTGATCCGTGAGCAGTTGATGCACAGACTCACGAATCGAGTCCATCGTCTCTCTGCCACACAGGATGCGCGGTCCCTCGGTACGGCCTGGCCACAAGATACCCGGATTCGCGCCGATGATTAGCAGCGCTCGAGCAATCGACCACGACTTCACCCCATCGCGGCCACCATACAGCACCTTGTACGGGTGAGGTTCAAACAGGGCGGCTAGCTTCTCCGGGAACTCAGCTTTGATTACTGGCGTTTCCATTCGTCCTTACAAACGTCACTGCAATGGCGGCTTGAATCGGCCCACCGTCCGCTCCGCTCACCTCAGCCTGGATCTTGTCGCCATACTTCTTGGCGTCGAGTTGGCCGGCACGCTTCAGCAGGGTCTGCACGATCAGCTTCGACCGCTCCACGTTGTCTGAGATTGTCTCCGTGCGCCCGTTTTTCCTATCATCCCTGACAACCTTGCCAATCAGTGGCGTCTGAGCAACCTGCTGAGCCCTGTCATGCAAAAGTTCAGCTTGCATCTTTCTCGCGCGCGCGGATTGCTCCGCAAACTCAGGATGTAGCCTCAACCACTTGTAAATCGTTGTGCTACTTACAGATGGCTTGTTCTCTGCGATACGCTCTGCTAGGACCTGCTCAAGTCCCAAATCCGAGGTGGCTATCCTCTCGCAAATCTCTTCTGCCATCTCGGCATCGAAAGTAATCTCAGGTCGTGCCATTACTGTCCTAGAAACCTCTGGAATTGGCCGTCAGTAGAGCTTGAATCTTCTGTTGAATCTCAGAGTCGGAGGCTAGTTTGGCCTTGAAGCTGTGCTTAGCCGTCACGTCTACAGTCAAGACGGCCATTCCATCGTAAGCGTAGGAAAGCGTTACGTCGGAATTAGAAATCGAGCCCGAAAGCAGGTTGGACATCCGTACCTGAACGCCAGGCACATTGCATAGATTCTTGGTCAGATTGAAGAACTGCGGAGGCGTGACAGGGAAGGTCATAGCGTGCCCAGCCAGCATCCCAGCCCGAAGGCTAAAGTGCCCAGCAATCCAAATCCCAGCCCGTTCAGCAGGACACGCTTCCAGTTCACGGCAGCACTCCATCGCTCTCTTCCAACGTCACAGCAGCTTGTGCGCGTTCCAAGTCTCCTGCCTGGGCTTTGGCGCCATGATCCTTCTGGAAGATGTCCAGGACTGAAGAGCCAAACGCTCCGACATCTCTCTTGAAGCCTGTATCTTCTACAGCCATGCGTGATAAATGAGCCGAGATCGTCTCATCACTCGCTCCATCCAGAAAAGCTACATTGCCGCACTTATCAATCTCAATCAACAGGCGGATCGGGTAGCTCTCTTTCGCAGCTTTGGCCTCCTGCAAGGCTAGCTGCGCGGGGGTGAGAGGGGTAATCGGGCTAGACATTACGCCTTCGGTGTACCCAGGGCCTTAGCCACGGCCACCAGCTGAGGAACCGCGGCAAGAACAGTCTCCACATTGGTCACAACGTTCACATCCAGACCCGCATCGGCGAGCTTGGCCTTGGCAGCCGCTCCGCCTGCAGTCAGGACCGACGCGATTTCGCCCAGCAGGGAATAGGCGATGTCTTCCAAGGGAACTACTGCAGCACCCCCGGGGATGGCGTTGGTGACGGCCTCGACGGTCGCCTTGGTGCCTTCAATCTTGGGTAGCTCGTTCTCGACTGCCTGCAACGCTGTTGCGAAGAAATGTCCGATGCTTCTAAAGCTGAATGCCATGATGTTCTCCTGCGTTACTAAGGTTTTGGGGAGTTGTCCGCCGGAGGGTTGATGATGTCGCCCCCGCCCTTGGAAGTCGTTTGGGATAAATACTTTCCCGTCAGGATTCCTCCACCGAATCCGAGTACGGTCTGTCCGGCGTTAGCCAGGTCGCGGAAGATCCATTTGTCCGCAATCGCCACAGCGGCTAAAGCTAAGAGGATGAGGAAGCAGGCGATGTACTGGTTTCGGGAATCCGAGTTGTCAGTCACATCGCCTCCAGAAACAAATCTCTCTCAGCCAACCGCCGGCGTAAAAGCCCTGCGCTCACCGTCATGCCGATGTGATCCCACTGCGAAAACTGAGCGGCCGCAGCTAATGTCTGGCCTTCGTTGATCAGCTTGCGCAGAATGGAATTCTCGAAAGCGCCATAGCCCAGGTTGAAGACGAAATCCACCAGAGCATCAAATTCGTTCTGGTTCAACGTCACATCAATCAGGCGGGATACATCCGAAGCGGCCAGAGTCAGGTCTTGGTCTAACCATGCGTCCGATTGCTCTGGCGTGCAGGTATCGCCTTCCTGAACGCCTCGGGTGTGTCCATAGGCCAAGGTCCACGTTCCGCCGCCGTCGTCATACGCTGTGAGCCGGCAGCCTTCAAACTGCTTGGCGAGGGCAGGAGCTTTGGGGCCGTAGGTCACTCCCAAACCTCACAGCCCTGCACATAATCCCTGGCCGCTTGCTCTGTCTTTTCACTCACCGCATGCGAGCCAAAACATACAGCTCCAAACTCTCCCGGCTCGACTTCGTAATACTCGCCTAAAGGGTTTACAGATCCATCCGGGTAGGTCATCACCCAGCGTTCATGGATTTTGTAAGCGTCTTTGATGTGAACCCAGTGAGGCGCCATTAACGCAAAAAGGAGAAGAAAGCTCACCGTGCACCCTTGGCTGCGTTGTATCCGTCTCGCCACGCATCGTTCTTGGCAATCTTTACCGAGTGGTCGTTCAGCCGGTCCTCATGCTCTCCCAATTGGTGGTCGTGGCGCGCCAACGTCTTCTCTTGATCCTTGATCCGGCCCGTAATCTGCCCTGCAATAAAAATGGCCGTGAGGACCGTGATAATCGCTGGCATCCATGCTGCTAATGTTCCCACTTGTGGCCCTCCGTCACTGACGTTCTCCAGTCGCGTCGGCGACGGTTATCCTTCTTGTTTTCAAAGAATGAATTGCAGCGACTCTCCAGAGGCTCAGGCCCGAGGAAGGAGAGATGCCTTTTGGCTGTGTGGCTGTCCAAAGGAAAAGCCGCTGCAAACTTGTAAATTCGTTTTTGACCACAGAAAAGGCCGCCCGGATAGGCAGCCTTCCTGATTTTGCAAAGCCCGATCAAACTCTATTCTACGCTGCTACACTCCGCAGGAACTGGCGACGCGGCCAGCGGCAATATCGGATCGCTGCCACGTTTCCGGGCATTTCCTCATAGGCAGCCCACGGAACTTCCCAGCGAGTATTCGGGGGCGCGACGAACCGTAGACCATACACCACGCCCGGCTCGACAATCCCACCGCCCAACTCTCGCGTCCGCGCCTGCTCGCTACGGGCCTTCACCATCTCGTCTACAGTCAGTTCGCGGACAGATACGCCAAATTGCACCCATGCCAATGCGCATTGATGCTCAACCAGCCGCCTGGCTTGGTTGAACTTATACCTGTGTCCGTTGGTGAGATTCACGATCTTGGATTCCATCAGGGACTATAAGGGCTTGGCTACAGCGGGGGCCTCAGTTACCGGCCAGCGACGATGCAGATACAAATATGGCACATGGTTGCCTGTTCAGCATGACTCGTACCTATTATTTTGCCGTTTGTTCCGAGTTATTTGCGAGGATATCAATCAATTCTCCGATGGTTAGCCCTTTCTCTTCGGCTTTTGCCCCCAGAACGGCGCGAGTTTGCGCCTTGATTGCTACATGCAGCTGCACCACGCGGATCGAGCTCTGGCGCTTGCGTCCCCAACGATACCCACCCCACGTCTTCTCCTTCTGGGCCGCATCACTCATTGAATAATGCTCGCCTCGACACTGGGGCCGGCCGCGATATCTCTCAATACCTTGCGGGCTTCTTCTTCTGTATCGTAAGGGCCATTCAGGCGCTGGCGCTCACCGTCATTGAAGACAACATAGAATAGGCCGCAGTGCTCTGTCACGAATATTTGATCACTCACTTAGTGGTCCTTCAGGGTCAGGTTCTTGGGGGCAGGTGGGGCGGTTGGCTGCGGCGTGAGGGCTCGCTCAATCTGGCCTTGGATCGAAGACTTCCAACGTGCCTGCGTACACTCGTGGCACTCACACTTCTGGGGCTGTTGGCTAAGGCTACTAATGCTTGACACGTATTTTCCTCCCGTGTGGTCTTGGTCTGTTATGGGCCCGCACCGCCTGCGGATTCTTCATGGCTTGCTTGGCCCTTCGTCGATGCTGTCTGCTGATGCGTCGACTCTTACTTGGCATTTTCAACCGTTCCTTCTCTGTTGTCCCGCAGGCTCGCTCGGTAAAGAGCGGGAAAGTAAGCCGAGAAACTCTTCACGAACCTCGTAATCTTTAGGCGCCCTGCATTCCATCTTCCGTACCAGCCTCTCCAGCTCTCCGGGGTCAGGTTCTTGGGGGCAGGTGGGGCGGTTGGCTTAGGTTCCTACCTTCGGTCCGGTTGATCCATCCCTCTCGTACCAGACGAATTGGCCGTCCTCCCCAGCGGGAAAGTGACTCGCACAGGTTGTGCAGAATGTCCCGCTGTAGAAATACGGATCGCGAGCATAGGTCTCCGCAATGGGGCGGCTCATGGTCGTGATATTTCCGCATTTCAGGTGCCGGTAGGCGTCTCGGTATGGGCGCACGAAGCCCTTGGCGCGTTCTTTGTCGCACAGCACCACATAGTCTTGCTGCTGCCCGTTCGGCTTTAGTTCGGTGTGACTGCGATCTTCGGGAACCTTATCGCCGCTCGCGAGCACTTGGCATGAGCGGTCCACGGGTATAGTCGCAGCTTCGCTACGCTTCCTCTCCTCCATTTCGTCGTGGGCTTCGATAGCTTTACGCTGGAGTAGGGAAGCTAGGTTCTGAGCCTCGGTTACCGAGAAAACGATATGACCAACGCCGTTCTCGTCGGGATGGAGGTCAGGATGATTGACGACCACTTTGCCATTTCCATTCGTGCCAACTTCCAAGAATCCACTCATATAGGCAGTCCTCCTGATTTCCTTGCTAGGCATTCACCCTCTTCCATTGAAATCAGTCGTCCACTCTCTCCGGCAGCTCACCCTGTCCTACTGCTGTCAGGGTGGGCGCGGCGGTGCGAGCGGCTTCAAGTTCACGCTGAAGAGTAGTGATTGTTTCGTTCAGGAACGCTATCTCCATCGCATCGAAGGTATCTTTTTCAGGGGATGCGGCCTGACGTGCTGCGGGGCATTCCCTATCGCTCGCGTACAGGCTCCAGTTGGCCTTGCACCACGAACAGAACCGTGCGCCATACTCATCTGATTCCCAGTCATGAGCCGATCCGGGCGCAGTTTTTGGGGGCAGAGAGGAGTGGTTGCCAACCTTCTGGGTGATCTGGTCAGCAAGTGTTTGGGCTTGCGCGACGGTCAGACGCAAATCCTTTGATCTATCTCCGCCAAACTCACCGATGAAAACCGCGCCGATACTGCCATCAGGCATAAGCTCCGCGCGACGGTATAAAAGCGTGAATACTGGCTGTTCCTCAAGGCTCTTCGGTGTCTCAGACATGGGTGTCCTCCCGGTCGTAGATTCGCAATTGACGCTGCTGCTCCTGCTGGCACAGTTTCACGATCTTGCTTACCGTGGTCTGCGCTGTCCCACCGCCGTATATGCAGCCACCCTCCAGAATGGCAACGATCACTGCGAAGATGTTCAGGTTGGTATGTGCTTCGACTGCTTTACTTCGCATCTCTACTCCCCTTTCTGGGTGCAATCAGGTGGTGCGGGGCGCGGCTGCCTCAGATATTGCATATCGAATATCGGGAAAGCCCCCGCGAGAATATGGGCCACGGGCCAAGGGACATCCGTGGGACGATTGCGGTGCATCCTTTTAGCAGTCTCTTCAGGAACACGCCACGCCTCATTCACGTTGCTGGTATAGCCGTTACCCTCTGGGCGCCACCACATCACGGCATTGCCACAATAGGTGCGGCTGTCTTGAATGAAGAACAAATCCTCAATTCCAAACTCCTTGCTCTGAATTCCCATCTACTCACTCTCCTTTCTGGGTGTCGGTCTCAGGTGGGAATTCATTAGGGGCGGCTCGACGGCGGGAACGAAAGCAACGTTTCTCGCATTGAGGCTGCACTTCCCGCCACAGGTTATGGAAGTTTTGAAAGAATCGAGAATCCACATCAAAAGCTCTGCCCAACTGCTCCGATGACTTGTTATCGATCAGTAGATTCGGACAGCGAACTTCCATCAGGAAGTCGAGCGCGCAGCGGGTGATGGCCCAATCTTGTGGCGTTGCGTGTGGGTCCATCTTGGCAGCCAGATCGTCCCTATCCCATCCGCGCTCGCGCAACTCGTCTTCGATAAGTTCCGCAATGTGCATACGGCCCAAAACAGCCGCGTTGCCCTGAATTCCCATCTACGTGTTCTCCCCTCTTGTGTCCTCGGTTGCAGTTTCGCCGGGTAAATCTCCATACAGGCATTCATCCTCGGCCCTTGCGTTGTGGCTGGCCCCGTGAAGGCAATCAGGACCGCAGTATTTGCACCACAATTTCGTTATCGGGGTGAACTCTATGCAATGGCAGCCGGCGACAGCGCAGCCGCGGCCATCACCATCCCAATCGGGCTCCAGGTGGTCATCGTCGCTATGTCTACACTCGCACCACTCCTCCTCGCGCCCCTCCTGTGGGCCGGGAGCTACTTCTTGACGAGCAGCAAGATTCTCCAGTGCTCGCATATTCACCCGCAGGGCCTTCGCTTCCAATGGCGTCGTCTCTGGCCTGTCGATAGCCTCCTGATATTGGACAATCAGATTCCTTGTTTCACTCGCGGCGGCTGGCTGGGCGTTAGCCCATGCAATGTCTTCGGCTGTAGGTTCTCCTCGCCAGCCGTGCATGATTGCAGCTTCAGGCACATCTTCGCCTGGAAGGGCTATGTGGCAGAGTTCGTCTAAGTGAGCGTCCCATTCCGCGCGTGTTCGGCCAGCGAGAGTTACCTGCGGCTGGACCAAAACGGGCGCCTCTGCCTGATTTCCCTGAGACTGCAAAAGCTGTTCCATCGTCTTACTCCTCTGGTTCGGTTTCACTGCCTTCAAAAAGGCGGCTAGAATTCCAAAAACTCCATTACATCGCGCACTGACTTGCACACCTGATATCTGTGGCCTAAGGCCCGTACATGCTCCGCAAACGCCTCTTGCTGCTCTCGCCGTTCTTTCTTGGTGCTTTGCCCCTCAGCTTTCAACTCAATCCACTCCGGGGGCTTCTGGGGCCTATAAATCACAAAATCAGCCGTACCTTCTGGTCCCAGATAAAGAAAGCCTCTTTTGACCCTCACCGATCCTGAATGCATCCGGCGGTAAAGAACTCCCAGCCTGTCCAGCGCGGCCCTTACTTCATCTTTCAACTTCGACTCCGGCGTCATGCTGCCTCGGCTGCTTGCCAGTCTTCATAGCTCAAATACACGGCCGGGATAAATCTTCCGTGCGACCAGTGAAAGCGTCTCGATCCCTTTTCTCCATTGCATTTCACGCACAAGGCTGCATTCATATCTCGGCCATCAGGGAACTGTGTCCGGTCGTCTCTGTGACTTCCTCCCGAGCCTCTTCCAGCCTCATGTTCAAAGGACGCGTCATAGGGATGCATCCACTTGCCACAGATCGCACATAGGCCCTCCTGACGCACGTAGAGGTAGATCGTGCGGGCGAGGTAAATCTCGCGGCCTCTCTTGGTTTCAGTGCACACCTGCCGGCCATCGGGAAATATCCTGACTCCATCCACAACGTATTTCCCTACCGACTTTCTTGCTTTGGCCATATTCACTAAAATCGCTCTCAGTGCATCGCTTCTCGATAGAGCTTGTCGTATTTACGTTCCCAGCTATCTTGTATAAGTGGCTCTCTCGGTTTCACGTATCCAGCCATCCGCAACCCCAGCTTCTTCAGGGCGTGCACTTCGATCTGGCCTACGCGAGAACGTGAGATGCCCAATTTGGCAGCTACTTCCTCGCGCGTCATCGCATAGTCAATTTCTTGATTCATTTCTCGATCCAGAAGTAAAAGAATTGCGAATCTTCACTGCGGCTCCAGCCGATCTCGTAGCCCTCTTCTTTCGCCAGAATCACCAACCGGCGACACATCCCACGCCCTGTTCCATTGCTTCGTGTAGGCACTTCAACTGCTTTCGGCTTGGAATCAATCACGGCGGCTAGGATCGCGGCGGTGATGCCGTTGTTATTCCTCTTCGTATTCAAGGGAACTGCACTGCGACTGACGACCCGAAATCTCACCGCTTTGTCCTCGCGGCGGCCAGAACAGCATCCAACCGTTTCTCCAACTCCGTAGGCTGACGGCCGGTCAAGCGATCCTCTTCGCGCTCACGCTCCCAGATGGCTTTCCGCTCCTCAAACTCCCGCGCTTCCTGCGCTTTGATCTCCGCGGCCTCGCGCACCAACTTCCGCTCCACGATGGCTCGCTTCAGCCGGGGTAA
>Ga0207933_1001326_pt1 | contig 19267 bp, 20 predicted proteins | sample NGESurdeep092012_4_FD_184488 | JGI IMG/M metagenome (GOLD analysis project Ga0207933, IMG submission 184488) | Arctic peat soil microbial communities from Barrow, Alaska - NGEE Surface sample F53-3 deep-092012 (SPAdes) | ecosystem: Environmental > Terrestrial > Soil > Wetlands > Peat ...
GTTCCGCTCTTTCGCGTCGGATCGGGAATGCGCGTAATTCCGACGTCGAGCACCGCCGCGCCTGGCTTGACCATGTCGGCTGTTATCAGGCCAGGCCGACCGACGGCGGTAATCAGAATGTCAGCGCGGCGAGTGTGTACCGCCAGATCGCGCGTGTAGCGGTGACACACTGTGACTGTGCAATTCGCCACAGGTCCGTCCTGGACCATGAGAGCGGCCATGGGCTTGCCGACAATGTTGCTGCGACCGACGATAACGCAGTCGAGGCCGCGCGTCGCGACGTTGGATGCACGTAACAACTCCTGGATTCCAGCAGGGGTGCACGGAACAAACCCATCGCGCTCGCCCGCCATCAGCTTTCCCACGTTCACTGGATGGAAACCATCGACATCCTTCGCGGGATCAATCCGGCGGATGACAGCGCTGCAGTCTATCTGCGACGGGAACGGTGACTGCACAAGTATGCCGTGCACCGTCGAGTCGGCATTCAAGGAATCGAGCAGCTGCATGAGCTCACCTTGCGACGTGGTTGCGGGCAGTCGAATCGTTGACTCCGCCATGCCGACCTCTACACACGCACGTCCCTTGGCGGCGACGTACACGGCGCTCGCAGGATCGTCGCCGACGAGCACGACGGCAAGCTTCGGAACGATGCCACTTGCCTTGAGTGTCGCAACTTCCCCGGCAACCTCGGCGCGAACTCCCGCCGCGATGACCTTTCCGTCTATAAGCTCAGCGGGCAATGCCTACGGCCCTCGTCTCACGGATCAGAACCACCTTGATCTGACCTGGGTACTGCAATTCGCGCTCGATGCGAAGTGCTATTTCCTCCGCGAGGGTCTCCATCCGCGGATCGTCGATCGTGTCGGGTGTGACTATCACTCGAACCTCCCGACCAGCCTGAATCGCGAAGACCTTTTCGACGCCGCGATAGTCAGATGCAATGCGCTCGATGCCCTCGAGTCTCTTGACATACGTCTCGAACGATTCCCGCCGAGCACCCGGTCTCGCGCCACTGATCGCATCCGCTGCCTGCACCAATACAGATATCTCGCTCTCGTGCGGGACATCGTCGTGGTGGGCTGCGATTGCATTCACGACCAACGGATGTTCGCCGTACTTGGTCGCCATCTCGACGCCAAGTTGTACGTGCGTGCCCTCGTGTTCGTGAGTGAGCACCTTGCCGATATCGTGCAGCAGCGCACCGCGACGCGCCATTGCCACGTCGAGCCCGAGCTCGGCCGCCATAATGCCGGCGAGCCACGCCACTTCCTTGGAATGATTGAGAATGTTCTGCCCGTAGCTCGTGCGCCACTTCATGCGACCGACGAGCTTCAGGAGCTCTGGATGCAGTCCGTGAACGCCGCTTTCGTACGCAGCGCGCTCGCCAGTTTCCAGGATCGCCTTGTCCACTTCCTCGCGAGCCTTCGCCACGACTTCTTCGATTCGGCCCGGGTGAATGCGACCGTCGGCAACCAGTTTCTCGAGCGCCATGCGTGCAACCTCGCGTCGCATTGGCTCAAAACAACTCACGACGACCGTATCCGGGGTGTCGTCAATGATCACATCAACGCCGGTCGCAAGCTCGAACGCACGGATGTTACGACCTTCGCGGCCGATGATCCTTCCCTTCATTTCGTCGTTCGGGAGTGCCACGGTCGAGACCGTAGTTTCCACTGTCTGCTCAGCAGCGATGCGCTGAATCGCCAGCGCTATGATCTTCTTCGCCTCGCGGTCAGCATTTCGCCGCGATTCCTCACGTATCACACGCAGCCTGTTCGCTGCATCGGCGTGGGCTTCTTCTTCGAGGCGCTTGATCAGTTCATTCTTGGCGTCGGCCGCGGACATGCCAGCGAGCGATTCGAGGTGACGGCGTTCATCCGCGATCAGTTTGTCGAGATCAGTCTGCCGATCCAGAATGCTTCGTTCACGAGTTGCGACGTCGGCCGCCGAGCGTTTGATGTCGCGCTCGCGCTGGTCGAGCACGTCTGCCTTCCGTTCGATGGTTGCAGTGCGTTCCTGCAACCGACGTTCATCGCCTTCGACGTCCTCGCGGCGCTTTCGCGCCTCGGCCTCCCATTCCTCGCGAAGGCGGATCAGCTCTTCCTTGCCCTCAAGGACAGCCGTCTTGCGGAGAGATTGAGCATCCCGCTCAGCGTCTCCAACGATGCGTTTCGCTGTTTGTTCGGCCGTGGTGCCGGCTACTCGCTGCCGTTCAACCTCGCCCTTCGCCCCAGCCCTACGCCCAACTATGAAAAAAAGGCCGCAGCCGGCGACCAGCACAAGAATCGCGCCCGCGGCCCAGATAGCCGTGAAGTCCATTCCTTGAAGCTAATCGTAACGCTTCGCAGGTGGCAGCCACGGGCGGATCTCCTGACTCAATGCAGTCATCTTGCTGGACAGCTCCGCCGCTTCCATCTGAGCCTGTGCCAGTTCTCCAGCCATCCGGAGGCACGCCAGAATGGCCGCCTTGTGGGTCTCAACAACCAGTCCGGACGACATGATCTCGCGGATCGACAGATCGACCTGTTTCGCGATCGCCTGAGTTTCCTCGACCGACGTAGCGGACCGGAGCGTGTACTCGTCGCCGAGAATCGTTACTCGAACGCTCGTTTTGGCTTTGGTCATGACGCACCGTCCCGCTGTTGTTTGAGGAAACGGACCCGGGCGAGCATCTTTTCGGACCGAGCCCGGGCGACGGTCAACCGTCGATTCAAATCAGCGTTTTCTCGTTCGAGTTCGAGGACGCGCTTGGGAGACGTTCCAGCGACGCGAGCGGCGTCTTCTTCCAGGGCCCGGAGTTTTGCCTCCGCACTGAGGGCACGCTTGCGATAGCTGGCCAGCTCCTCACCCAGTCTTCCGACCAGGCGGCTTAGCTGGGCGAACTGCGGATTTTCAGGAAGTACGTGGTCTGACACCGAGCTCCTCGTCTAGTGCGCGCAGGATTCGCGCGCGGCGACCGTCAATTTCCTTGTCGCGTAGGGTGCGCTCAGGATGCCTGAACGTCAAGCGCCACGCGATACTCCGATACCCATCAGGCACGCCCGCACCACGGAATTCATCGAACGGAACCAGTGATTCAAGTATCTCGCCGGCTGCGGTCTCGACCACCCGGGCTATGTCGGCGGCCATCGTGCCATCGGGCACCAACAGGGCGATATCAAACTCGGCCGCTGGCGTAACCGGCAGCGCTCTGGCAATAACAGGCTGACTAACGCTCCCGAACGCGGCGGTCAGGTCAACCTCAATGCCGAATACCGGAGAAGCCCACACAGGCGCATCGACCGCAATCTGCGCGATCGTGCCGATCCGGTCAGCTCCCCTCACGATATTCCACCCGGTCGAGTCCGAGTTCGGCTCAAGCTTTGTCGCGCTGTCGCCAAATGCAATCGCGACGATGCGTTCACCAAGCCACTTGGCATCCCAGATATCGACCTGGCCGGGCCGGGGCGCGGTGAAGTGTGCGGGATTCCGGTCCCCCGATATCACCGCACCAGCGACAGTGCGCTCGACAGGAATTCCTCCTGCTCCCCGGTTGAAGACCACACCGACCTCAAACAGCCGGACATTACGCGTCATGTGCGCGAAGTTGTGTTCCACCCGGCGCGCAAGAGTTTGCAGGATGTTGGAGCGAAGCTGCGCCTCGCTCTCGGCGAGCGGATTCATCACTCTCACGCCATTTTCGCCGGCGTCGGCGACAAACGGTATGGGCCGCACTTCGAACAACCCAGCCGCAACGACAGCCGCGGTAACACGTCGCGTTACTACGTACGCCGCAGAATCCTCCGCAGCGCCAACGCGAAACGGGCGCAGTGCATCGGGAAACGCATCATAGCCGTGGAGTCGCGCGACTTCTTCAATCAGATCCACTTCCTGGGTCACGTCGCCACGCCAGCGCGGAGGCGTTACGCGAAGCGCCTCCCCACCGCCAGACGTTACGCCGAATCCGACGCTTCCGAGCAGGCGCATGCATTCGGTTTCAGGGAGCCACTCGCCGAGCAAGCGCTCGACGCGTGTCATGCGAAGCTGAATTGGCGTTGGCGAAGCGCCTGCAGTTCCAATTGCCAGGGGCGCGCCGTCAACGTGCCCGCCAGCGATTGACACAATCAGTGCAGCAGCGTAGCCGGCGAGGTCGATAGTTGCATGCGCGTCGATCGCGCGCTCGAACCGATAGCTTGCATCCGTCGATACTCCGAGCGCTCGCCGCGTAGAGCGCACCGCACGCGGCGCGAACACAGCCACCTCGAGCAGTATGTTGGTCGTCGCGTCGTGCACAGCGCTTTCATCACCGCCAATCACACCGGCGACAGCCTGCGCATTATTCGCGTCGGCGATAACGAGCATCGATGCATCCAGCTTGCGTTCCACACCATCGAGTGTCCTGATGCGTTCACCGGCGTGCGCTTTGCGTACGCGAATCTCGGGACCTTGCAGTCGATCCAGGTCGAACGCGTGCATCGGTTGACCGAAACCATGGAGCATGTAATTGGTCGCATCAACAACATTGTTGATTGGACGCAAACCGATGCTGACGATTCTTTCGGCGAGCCACCCGGGGCTCGGCGTGATTCGGACACCGCGGATGACAGTGGCCGCGTACAACGGGCACGCGTCCAGATCCTCCACGACGATCCTCACCCCACCTGTGGCGCCATCACCATTGGCATGCGCAAAAGGCAACGCGAGATTCATGTTCGCGTGCCCAGGCATGTGCAGATCGTTGCCAGTGAACGCGGAGATTTCGCGAGCGACCCCTTCGTGTGAGAGAAGATCGGGCCGATTGGGCAGAACATCTATGACGAGCCGAGTGTCTCCGGCGGGATACACCGCCAGAAATGGCGTGCCCGGTGCGGCATCGGTGTGAAGCACGAGGATCCCGTCGTGTTCTGTACCCAGTCCCAACTCGCGTGCAGAGCACAACATCCCGTTGGATGTCTCACCACGGATCTTCCGGCGTTCCAGCTTGAGTCCGCCCGGTAGTGTCGCACCGCTTGGCGCGAACGGATACTTGGATCCAGCCTGCACGTTCGGAGCGCCGCAGACGACGTCGAGCAGCTCGCTCGCTCCCGCGTCAACCCTGGTCACCCATAGATGATCCGAGTTTGGATGCGGCTTCGCCTCGACGACCAGTCCGACAACGACATCAGCCAGATCCGCGCGCAATGCCACGAGCTCATCGACCGTCGCGGCGCGACTGGTGAGCACATCGCGGAGTTGTTGCGGTGTCAGATCGAAATCGGTGAACTCCTTCAACCACTCGTATGACGCGTTCATCGCGCCACCTGTTCGAGAAAGCGAAGGTCCGAATCGTATAGTGTGCGAATGTCGGGAATGCCGTACCTCTGCAGCGCGATGCGCCCGGGCCCCATGCCGAACGCCCAGCCGGTGTAACGTTCGCTGTCGACGCCTGCTGCCTCGAGAACATTCGGATGCACCATTCCGGAACCGAGAATTTCCATCCATCCCGAGCCTTTGCACGCTGCGCAGCCAGCGCCCTTGCACAGCTGGCATTCCACGTCCATTTCAGCCGATGGCTCCGTGAACGGGAAGTAGCTCGGCCGAAACCGAGTGCGTGTAGAGCCGAAGAATCGCGACGCAAAATGCGTCAACGTCGCCTTGAGATCGACGAAGCTCACTCCTTCGTCCACTGCGAGGCCCTCGATCTGCGCGAATGCCGGCGCGTGACTCGCGTCGAACGGATCCAGCCTGTACACATTGCCGGGAATGACCACGCGGATTGGCGGGGGTCCGGCCTGCAGCGCGCGGATCTGCACCGGCGACGTGTGAGTACGGAGTACGACATCCTTCGCGAGGTACATCGTATCGTGCATGTCGAGCGCAGGATGATCCGGCGGGAAGTTGAGGGCCGTGAAGTTGTACCATTCGGTTTCCGCTTCTGGCCCGGTCGCTACGGTGAATCCGAGACCGCGAAATATCTCGATGATTTCCTCGATAACGAGCGTCACCGGATGCTCGGCACCGAGGAACTGTCCGCGCGATGGCATGGTGAGATCGGCTTTTGGCGCTGACGTGCGCGCGCTCGATTCGAGCGTCACGCGCCGTGCGTCGAGGCTGGCCTCGAGTCCGGTCTTCACCTCGTTGAACGCTCGGCCGGCAACACCCCGGTCGGCACCCTCGAACGACGGGACGAGGCGTTGCAGCGCGAGCAAGCGCCCGCTTGTGCGGCCGAGGAACTCCGCGCGCGCTTTCTCGAGCGAGTCGGCAGAGTCGGCCGCATCGAATGCCGCACAAGCTGCACGTTGCAGCTCGGCGGCGGCAGTCTGAAAATCCTTAAGCGTCGATTCTGACACGTTTCAGTTGGAAGTCATGCAAAAAGATAGGGCGGACTCGAAAAGTACCGAGGCCGCCCCGTCAGCGCATCATCCGGCCGACTCACCGGCGATACTGCGATCGTTAAGCGGCAGCGCTCAGAGCCTTGCGCGCCTGTTCGGCGAGCATCCCAAAAGCAGCGGCATCGCGGACCGCGATGTCGGCGAGGACCTTGCGATCGATCTCGATGCCAGCCTTCCCGAGACCATTGATGAAGGTGCTGTAGGTCATGTCATGGATGTGAGCGGCAGCGTTGATGCGGACAATCCAGAGCTTGCGGAACTCGCGCTTCTTGTTCTTGCGATCGCGATAGGCGTAAGCCCAGCCGCGCTCGACATTTTCCTTCGCTGATTTCCAGAGCTTGCTGCGAGCGCCGAACGCGCCGCGTGCTGCCTTCATTATCTGCTTTTTGCGCTTCAGTCGCGCAACGTTGGATCGTACCCGTGGCATGGGCTATTTCCTCTCTATATGGGCGACCAGGGTCGCGGATTTAACTGATTCGGGGTGGAATGGAACTCGGTCGGTCGCTTCGGGCGCGCATCGTTAGGCGTGGATAAATCCGCGCCCTACGTTACGCCACCAGCAAACGCTTCATCCGCTTTTCATCACCTGACGTGGCGATAAGGCCTGGGCGGCGGAGGTTCCGCTTCCGCTTGGAGGACTTCTTCGTCAGGATGTGGCTCGTGTTCGCCTTGTTGCGCCGAACCTTGCCGCTTCCCGTAATGGAAAACCGCTTCTTCGCGCCTTTGTGTGTCTTCATCTTCGGCATGCTATTCCCTCACTTGGGGGCCAGAATCATCGTCATGGATTTTCCCTCGAACTTCGGATCTGTTTCGATCTTGCTCACATCCACCAGTTCCTGTGCGACGCGAATCACGACCTTTCTTCCCAGCTCCGGGTGTGCAATCTGGCGTCCCCGGAACATCAAGGTGACCTTCACCTTGTTCCCATCACCCAAAAATTCACGCGCGTGTCGGACCTTCGTGTTGAAGTCATGTTCCTCGATTCCCGGTCGGAATTTTACTTCCTTGAGTTCGATGACATGCTGCTTTTTCTTGGCCTGGCGAGCCATCTTGGCCTGCTCGAATTTGTACTTTCCGAAGTCCATGATTCGGACGACGGGCGGACGAGCAAGTGGCGCAACTTCCACGAGATCAAGACCGAGCTCCTGCGCTCTGCTCAATGCCGTGTCAACATCCATGATTCCAAGCTGGGCGCCGTCGTCGCCTATGACACGAAGAGGCGAAAAACGGATCTGACGATTAACGCGCGGACCTTTGACGTCTGGGGGGATGAGCAAAACCTCGATCTAGAGAAAACGAAAAAACGCGGGCCTCCCACAGGAGTCCGCGCCAAACCCACCGTGGCGGTCACGGTGTGAGTGATTCAGGACGCCTGCAGCACCTCGGCAAAGCCGGGGCCAGAGGGTGGGTCGCCAACTGGCAACCACTTTCCGCATTAAACTAAGCCCGGAAAGTTACCCTACCCTTCTCCAGCACGCAAGCTGTAGGCCTTACCGTCTGATTCCACTCGACCCCACGGTACCACCGCGTCGTGCTCGAAAATAACGGTCCAGTCCCCCTGTACCATCTGCTTGAGCAGCCCGCGTTTGGACTCGAGCGTGACCAGCGGCTCAACGTCGTAGCCCATGATCCAGGGCAGCGGCAGGTGAATGTGCGTCGGAATCAGATCCGCGAGGAAAATCGCAGTGTCATCCTCAGATCGGATGACCACGCTCTGGTGATATGGAGTGTGGCCCGGGGTCAGGATCACACCAATTCCACTGGCGAGCTCTGTCTCGCCTTCGAGCAGATCGAGTTGCCCCGACAGCATGGTGGGAACGTAATTCCGGTCGAAGTAACTCCCCGCCGTACGCTCGTTGGCATGCGTGGCGAATTCGTACTCGCCGCGCTGCACGACGTATCGCGCACGTGGAAACGTGGGATGCACGGCGCCACTCTCGTCCGCGAACGTGTTTCCGCCAGCATGGTCAAAATGCAGATGCGTACTTATCACGAGATCGATGCGATCCGGTGTTACTCCGAGCAGCGCCAGGCCATCTTCCAGCGCCGTGCGACCATTCGCACCGGAGTTTTCAATACCGTAGATTCCGTGGAACTTGGAGTTTTCCTTGTTGCCCAGTCCAGTATCGACGAGGATGAGCCCGCTGGGATGCTCGATGAGCAGACATCTCATCCCGAGCTGGATGCGGTTGCGCTCGTCAGCCGCAATTCGCTTCTCCCACAAGGGTTTGGGAACGACGCCGAACATGGCACCGCCATCAAGTCGCTGGCCGCCGGCCTGAATCGCGTGAACCTGCAGTGCGCCAATACGGCGTGACTGAACAAGCGGTGCGGTAAAACTTGCGTTCGATTTAAGCGGTTCGGTCATCGAGTGTTCCTCTCGGTGTCGCAGTGGCGTGACGGCTCTTGCGATTCGCACGCGCGGCACGACTGGTCGCGCGCTCCAGATCTTCCCACGTAGTGAAGCCGCGATCTGCAGCGTCGTCGATCATCCGCAGCAGACAGTGCGCCGTGATGATCGCATCGCCAGCAGCGCTGTGTCGAGTGGAACGCTTGAGTGGATAGCGGGACGGAACATCGAGCACTCCGTAGTGATGCGCCACATGATCCAGTGTCTTTCGTGGAAGCTGCGGCAGCAGTGCGCGCGCGAGGCGCACGGTGCACAAACGAAGCGCGGTCGGTCTCTTGCCGACAGCGCGCTCAAGCTCCGCACTCACGAAACTCCAGTCGAACTGCGCGTTGTGCGCCACGAAGATATTTCCCGCGAGCGCCATCACCAGGTCTGGAACGATCTCCTCGAAGCGCGGAGCACCTGCCACCATCGCCCCATCGATCCCGGTGAGATGCGTGATGAAATCCGGGATCAATCGATCAGGGTTAACGAGTCGCTCGAAGATCTCGGTGATGCGGCCCTCGCTCACCACCACAACTGCAATTTCGGTGATCCGGTGTCCGTAAGCTGGGCTTCCGCCAGTCGTCTCTACATCGACGACTGCGTACGACAGCCGGCTCAGATCCATTGTGCTGCCAACGGCACGCGACACCGTGTTGCTCACCAGATGTCTTCCCTCTCGATCGGACAGGACATGCAGCGTGGCCCACCGCCGCCGCGGACAAGTTCGCTCCCTTCCACGGTGATGACTGCACGTTCGTCATCATCGATGCGCTCCTGACCCTCCAGGAACGAAGACGATGCCACGATACGGTATCCGGCAGATTCCATCTGGCGCAGCGTTTCCTGATTGCGCGCGTAGCTCAGCGCCAGGCCGGGCCGTACGGCGAAGAAGTTGCATCCGGACGCCCACTGTTCGCGTTCCTGCATGATGCGGTTCTTGCCGCCGCAGATGATGGGATCCATTCGCATGCCGCACTCCTCGAGGGCCGCAAATACGTTCGGCATCTCGCGCATTGTTGAATCGCCCTTGCTCCAGTGCAGGATCGAAAGTCGCTCCGCGCCAATAAAATGCGGCGCATGAATCACACACTGTTCGCGGTCTATCTGCGTAAAAATCATGTCGAGATGAATCGCGGTGTTCTCCTTCGGCATTACAACGACAATGATATTGCGGATCGCCGTGCTTTTGAACACGAGCGAGACAAGCTCATCGATCGCCGCCGGACTGGACCGCTCACTGAAGCCGATCATCAACAGATCGGGCCGCAGTGGATGCACATCACCGCCCTCGAGCGTGTAGTTGACTCTGCGCTCGATCGAGCCGTCGTAGAGAATCCCTTCGTTGGCGAGCAATGGGTGGTGCGCGAAGAGCGTCTTCATGATGAGCTCTTCGGTCCAGCGGGTGCCGTACCGCATGGAGCCGATCATCACGTGCTTGCCGAGTCCCATCGCCGTGTCGCGCGTAAAAAACAGATTCGGAACAGGCGGAAGCGCGAAGCCGGTTTCGTTGAGTGTGCGCGCGAGTGGCCCAGGTACCTCCTCGCGACCCTCAATAAGGACGCACACGACGTCCTCAGGGGGCAGGTCGTTCAGGTCCTTGGCGATCGGCGCCGACTGGAGCATGTCCATCGCCTCACGGATAATCAGGTGCCTGGCTTCCACCGTGGCCACGCTCTCGGCCAGCAGATCCCGGACATAGTGCACCTCAGCGAAGCGCTCCAGCACCGCGACCAGGCGGCGGTGTTCGGTTTGGGCGGTCTCGACATCGATGATGTCGTCGTACAGGTAGTCTTCGCGCGTGTCTGGCGTAACGGCGAGCAGCTCCGGCCCGGGCTCGTGAACGAGGACCGAACGGAGTGGACCAATCTCTGAATTGATGTTGACTGGCATCTTTTTGTAAGATAGCCGAGCGGTCAACTTGCGGCCCTCGGCTGTATGGCCCTACCTTTGTGAAGAATTTCACAAGCCCCCTTTTTCATTTGAAGCGAGTACCCGACTCAACGGTTCGACGCCTGTCCCTCTATCTCGGCTTTCTGGAAGAGCTTGAGCAACGAGGCGAGGCTACTGTCTCCAGCGACGTTCTCGCCCGCCTTGGCGGGACAACGTCAGCGCAGGTGCGCAAGGATCTCTCGATCTTTGGATCGTTCGGCAAGCGCGGCCTGGGCTACTTCGTTCCGGAGCTCACCGTCAGACTGCGAGACATACTCGGACTCGGGCGAGACTGGCACGTGGTGATAGTCGGCGCCGGAAAGATCGGACTGGCACTGGCGCAGTATCCGGGCTTCCGGGAAAAGGGATTTCAAGTCTCGGCGCTCTACGATGCCTCGCCGGCCAAGGTGGGGACGACGGTGAATTCCATTCAGATTCGCGACATCAAGAGGCTGGCATCGGACGCAAGCACCGAACATTTCGATATCGGCGTAATCGCCGTGCCGGCAGAGGGTGCGCAGTCAGTCGCCGACACAATGGTCGCTGCTGGTATAAAGGCGATCATGAACTTCGCACCGGTTCAGATCGCGGTGCCAACCGACATTGTCACGCGCACTGTGAACATGGGGCTCGAATTCGAAGCTCTATCCTTCGCCCTGGCGAATCTCTCGAAATAGCGCGAGGAATTGTGTCGGCGAGAGGCGTTCTGGCCGCTCCGTGGCAGGGATCCCGAGCTTCTTCAGTGCGTCGAGGGCGACGCCGGGCGGGGCAGCTTTCAAAGCCGCGAGGCTACGCAGGATCGTCCCGATCTGCTTTCGGCGCTGGCTGAACAGACTCTGTACGAACGAACGAAAGCGTGGCTGCTCGCCTTCACGCAGGATTGGCTCACTGAGCGGGGTCACGCGAATGACCGAAGACTCGACCTTTGGCGGAGGCTGGAAGGCACCAGCCGGTATATCGAACACCCGTTCGACAGTCGCCAAAACCTGGAGGTTCACCGATAACGCCCCGTAGGCCTTGCTCCCAGCGGCGGCCATTGCACGGGCTGCGACCTCGCGCTGAACCAGGAACACGGCGCGGCGCGGCAGAGCACACGCAAGCGCATGAAATAGAATCGGCGTGGTGATGTAGTAGGGTACGTTCCCCACAAGCAGATAACCCGGGCCGCCCAGCTCACCAGGATCTGTCTTGAGGAAATCAGCCTCGACAATGGTCACGTCGGGCATCGCTTCAAACTTTTTGCGGAGCAATTCCGACAGCGCTCGGTCGAGTTCGACGGCAACAACCTTCCCCGAGCGCGCTGCGAGAATTTCAGTCAATGCACCGCGTCCGGGCCCGATCTCCAGGACCGTGTCATGTTCACCGGGGTCGAGCGCATCGACAATGCGAATGAGCGCGCGTTCGTCGGTGAGGAAATGCTGACCGAGCCGCTTGAGCGTCGGGGGGAATCCAGCGCGACCGCGCGTACTCAGCTCCGGATGACGACGAGGGTCAGATCGTCACGCGGCGCGATGTCACCCGTGTGCGCGCTCAGCGCACCAAATACCCGATCGACGATGACCGACGCTGGCTCTGTGGCATTCTGCTTGATCGCCTCAAGAACGCGCCGTTCACCCATTGGCTGGCCGGCTTCATTCAACGCATCGGTGATCCCGTCGGTGAAAAGCGCAAGCAGGTCCGCGCCTGGAGCCCACTTCACGGTTCGCGAGCCAGGCGGATGATCGGAGAGCCCGAGCGGTGGATCGATGGCGCCGAGTCGCTCCGGTTCACCGTCTGGATGACAGGAGAATACGTAGGGATGACCGGCGTTGGCGTACTGAAGCGTGCCACTGTCTCTGTCCAGTACGCCATAAAAGAGTGTAATGAACATCTCCGTGTTCGAGAGCTCCTCGCGCAACGAGTACTGGAGCGCGTGCAGCATTGCGCCTGGATCGAGCGTGCTCTGTGCGTGGATTGCTGCGGCGCTCATCGCCAGAGCCATGATCAGGGCCGCGCGATAGCCGTGACTCGACACATCGCCAATCATGACACCCGTCGCCGACGATGTGAGTCGGAACAGGTGATAGAAATCGCCGCCGACGCTTTCAGCCGGCACGACGCGTGCGGCCGCCTCTGCCTGTGGTGCAACTACATCCGCGTTCGGGAGCAGTTTCATCTGCAGATCGTGCGCGAGGCGAACTTCCTGAAGCAATCGCTGCTGTTCGAGCGACTCGCGCACGAGCCGTGCATTCTGGATGGCGCTGCCTATCTGCGTCGCGATCGCAACGACCAGCTTGACGTCACCGGCACTGAAAGCAGCGCTCGTGGCTCGATTGGTCAGACTGACGGCTCCGAGTAATTCAGGCCTGCCATTTTCACCCGTCCACATGATCGGGACCGCCATCACTGCACCAGTTCGGAATCCGTCGTCCACAACTGAATCCTCGGGCGCGATTACAACAGCGTGACGCCCGCGAAAGGCGCGCGCAGCAAGGTTCAGCGGGTCGGACAACGCGATGCTTGTGAGGCCGACTGTAGTGCCAATCGTCGCGATGGGGTCGAGCATGTCGCTACCAGACTCGCAGACGTAGATCGCACCCCGCCGCGCGCCTACAGTTTCGGAAACCTCGCGCAGGATAATCTCAGCGGCTTTGTCCAGCGAGACAGTGCGACCGAGAATGTCGCTTATCGTGTAAAGGAGATTGATCTCCTCATAGCGCTCGGCCAGCTCGCGCGCCGCATTCTCGATTTCCGTCTCGAGGTCGCGCTTCATCAGCGGTTGAGCGTCAGACGCACCACGTTGTTCGGACCCTTGAACTGCTCGACGCGGTCCATGAGTTTACGCATGAGAAAGACACCACGACCATCTTCGGCCTCGATGGATTCTTCGGTGGTCGGGTCGTTCGACACGTCGGACATTTCAAATCCGCGCCCTTCGTCCACGATATCAAAAACGAGTGCGGTGTCGGATACGGTGGCTCGAAGGCGAACGTGCTTCTGCGGATCCTCACGATTCCCGCAGATGATCGCGTTTGACAGCGCCTCGCTGAGAGCCACGGGGATGTTCAGCGAGCACTGCCGCCGCGACAGATGAAGCTTGCGGCAGTGCTCGGTGACCAGCGAAACGATTGGCTCGATCTGCTTGACATCGCTCGGGATTTCGACATCGAGCGCCACGTATGACGGCGTCACGGAGTCGAACAGCCCGTCATCCGGTGCGACAGACGCGTCGGCGAGCGGAACGTCCGCCAGCCGCGCGTTAGTTGTGAAAGCTGCATCAGAAGCCTTCGAGTGCGCGCTCCCTGGTCTCTGAAATCTGGAAAAGGGTATCGAGCTTGGTCAATTCAAACAGAGTCTGCAGATCGTCATTGAGGTCAGCGAGTCTGAGTTCTCCGCCGTGCTCGCGGATCTTCTTGCTCAACGAGACGAGTACGCCGAGGCCGGAGCTGTCGATGTAACCGGTCTGCGCGAAGTCGATGAGGAACTTGCGCTCGCCCTTCTCGAGTTCGTCCAGGACTTTCTGTTTCAGTTCCTGTCTGTTTCCGACGATCAGCTGTCCTTCGACATCCACGACAACCGCATCGCCAATCTTCTTAAGCGTGAAACTCATCAATTCTCCGTTTGTAATGCCGTGATCGCCGTCACATTGATTATATCGTCAACCGTCGCCCCGCGCGACAGATCTGCCGCCGGCCGGGCAAGTCCCTGTAGAATCGGCCCTAACGCTTCTGCACCAGCGAGTCGCTGTACCAGCTTGTACGCTATGTTGCCTGCATCGAGAGACGGAAAGACCAGCACGTTGGCACGCCCTTTACAGGGAGAATCGGCCGCTTTCAGAGCTGCAACCGCGGGGACCAACGCCGCGTCTCCCTGCAATTCTCCGTCCACCGCGAGTTCGGGAGCGCGCTGCCGCACCAGCTCGACTGCTTCCCGCACCAGGTCGATCGAGGCGCCGGAAGCACTGCCCGCGGTGCTGAATGACAGGAATGCAACGATCGGCTCGTCGCCTACAAGTCTTCGGCGGTCTCGTGCGGCCGACATCGCGATATCGGCCAACTGAGTCGCGGTCGGGTACGGAATTACGGCGCAGTCCGTAAACGTCAGGACCTGCGACGGCGCCTGCCACGGCCTCTTGCTGACCATGTAGAATGCGCTGGACACTGTAACCATGCCCGGCGCGAGGCCGATGCGTTTGATTGCCGCTCGAAGGACATCCCGCGTCGTAGTCGCTGCGCCGGCGACCATACCGTGCGCAACTCCCGCGGCCACCATGTCTGCAGCGATCTCAAGCGCGCCGGCTGAACTGTCAACCAGTAGCGGATCGCAGATCCCCAGCACATCCATCTTCTCTGTCGCTTCGCGAATGCGCCGATCCGCGCTTTCGGGGAACACGATCCGACGCTTGAGCACTGTCGCACGTGCTCGAATGCTTTCGATGAAGTTGGAGGAATGCGGAGTTTTCACGGCTTTGCGAACTTCGTGCGGAGTGCTGCAGCCACTGCCGGATGCACGAGACCTGTCAAGTCGCCGCCGTACCGAGCGACCTCTCGAACAATCGTCGAGCTGATGTACGTGGTTTCGACCGACGGTACCATGAACACCGTCTCGAGGCCGGGGCCGAGGTGGCGATTCATCAGCGCCATCTGAAATTCGTACTCGAAATCGCCCGCTGCCCTGAGCCCCCGGATGATCAACGATGCACCGACGGAACGCGCGAAATCCGCGAGCAATCCGTCGAAGCGGCAGACCGTTACACCAGATACATTGGCGAGCGTCGTTTCAATCAGCGACGTCCGCTCCTCGATCGAAAAGAGCGGCTTCTTGTTCGCATTGGTCGTAACCGCGACCACCAGTTGATCGACGAACGTCCGGCTTCTGCGGGCGAGTTCCGCATGACCGCGAGTGATTGGGTCAAAGCTTCCGGCGTACACAGCAATTGTAGGCATCAGCGATAGAAGGTAACGCCAGAGTCGCCATACCGCCGGGTATCGCCACCTTCGGGCATGACCTGAGACCGGGAATGTTCGATCCCCAGCAAGCCTGAAAACGGCGATCTCAGCCAGATTTCTGCGATTCTCACGCATGCGTTACTTACGTAGGGCGGGTCCGCGAATACCACATCATATGAGTCGGCTGGCAGCCGACCTGCAAAATCCACCGCATCGGCGCGTATTAGACTCGACTGGTCCGTCGCGCCAAGCAACTCGAGATTGGAGCGCACAACGGCAAGGGAGCGGGAATCCGCGTCTACGAAATCGGCTGACGAAGCGCCTCGCGACAGCGCCTCGATGCCGAGTGCGCCCGAGCCAGCAAACAGGTCCAGCACGCGCGCACCTGGCAAAGCGAGTTGAACGATGCTCATCCATGCCTCGCGCACACGGTCGAGCGTCGGGCGGACCGCACTGCCGCGCGGAGCCTTGATCTGGCGTCCGCGCCACACGCCACCGACGATCCTCACCGAACGACTATGTCGGCCAGCCGTGCCTGCAGCCGGCTTACGCCCTGGTACTCATCGCGCTCCAGCCGGAATGCCGCGTCCACCCCGGCGGCGGAACGAAGTGCGGGCGCGAGCGCGGCCATTCCCCATCCGATCGCTTCGATCGACGTGCCGGTTCGACCAACGAGTGTCAACTTCAAGCCGTCGCGCCCGATCACGCGGGGATTTCCGGAGATCGAGACGTTGCGCACGGCAAATATCGGTGACGGATTGCCGACCCCGAAAGGTTCGAAATGCCGAAGCATCGGCTCGATCTCAAGTGCAGCATCGTCCAGCTCCAATTCCGCGTCTACGCGCAATTCGGGAAAGAGATCCTCGCTGCTGAGTCGAGTCTTCGCCACTTCGTCAAACCGACGCGCAAACCGCTCGACCTTCGACGCGTCGATCGTTACTCCGGCGGCGGCACGGTGTCCACCAAATCGCAACAGCAGATCGGCACATTCGCCGAGCGCGGAATGCAGATCGAATCCTCCAACCGAGCGACCGCTTCCCTTGCCCGTCGCTCCTTCAATCGCAATCAGAATCGCCGGTCGCGAGTATTCCTCGACGATCCGAGACGCCACAATTCCCACAACACCCGGATGCCAGCCCTCCTTCGCCAAAACCAGACCGACTGCACCGCCCGCGACCATAGGTTCGGCGATCGCACGTGCCTCATCGAGTGCAGTGCGATCCAGCGCCTGGCGTCGCTGATTGAGCTCCTCGAGTTCGCGCGCGATCGTGTTTGCTTCGTGCTGTGAATCGGTGAGCAGCAACTCGACGCCGCGCAGTGCATGTCCGAGTCTTCCCGCTGCGTTCAGGCGGGGCGCGAGCGTAAAACCAATGCGTCCAGCGGTGAGCGGTTTGCCATCCATTCCTGAAGCGCGGAGCAGCGCTCGCAAGCCGACGTTTTCGGTATCAGCGATCATCTTCATGCCGTAACGGACGAAGATGCGATTCTCGCCCCGCAACGATGCCACGTCAGCGACCGTAGCCAGCGCGACAAGATCGAGCATCTTCCATATGAAGGCATCGCTCAGGTCGAGCGCTCGTGCGAGTGCAAGTGCAAGCTTGAATGCGACCCCGACCGCAGCGAGATCCTTGTCCGGGTACTCGCAATCCGGGCGACGCGGGTTGAGCAATGCGAGCGACTGCGCCATGTCGCCGCGCGACAGGTGATGGTCGCTGATGATCACATCGACACGGGCAGCCGTAAGCTCGGCGACTGGTGCAAGTGCACTGGTCCCGCAATCGCAGGTGACTACAACCCCGGCACCGATTTCGAGCGCGTGTTTCACACCTGCGGCGCCGAGGTCGTAGCCGTCGGTCATGCGATTGGGGATGAACGGAACGACGTTGCCGCCAAAGCCGCGAATCGCGCGTACCAGCAGAGTCGTGGAACAGATTCCATCCACGTCGTAATCGCCATGGATCATGATGAGTTCACCGGCGCGAATTGCGCGCACCAGCCGTTCGACGGCGACATCGAGGCTCATCATGGCGGGACCGTCGTGCAGTTGGTCGAGCCGCGGCCGCAGGAATCGCTTGGCCGCTTCCGGATCACCGAAGCCCCGATGGACGAGCAGTCGCGCGACGGGCTCGGCGATTCCCAACGCGGCAGCGAGCGAAGTAACTGCGGCACGATCGACCTCAGGCGCAGCCCGCCAGCGAACTTTCGCGCGCGTCACTCTGTGGGTGCCGGCTGGCGGCGCTTCAGAAATTTGAACGACTTGCCCGCGGGTTGGCCGAGCAACTCGACTTGCTTGTGCAAGCGTAATTTTTCCTTCGTCAACTCGTCCTGTTCCGGAGCGGTGGCCAGATTCATCATGCGGTCAATCTCCGCAAGTCTCGCGTCAATATCACGCATCAACAGCACGGCAATCGAAGCCGAAACTGTCTTGTCTGGATCAATCTGCGCTTCCCCCTCCTCCAGAAGTTCGTTGAGCACCGCCACATCATCGGGCTCAAGCCGATCGGCGAGCCGCTCGACGGTGAAATCGTTCTCGAGATCCATCATTGCGTAGAAGATCGCACGATAGTTCTCGTCCGTGAACGTGTCGGGGTCGACCTTTTCCGCGATTCCTGGTGTCCGAGAAGGGTCGTTCAACATTGCCCGGACCAACTCACGCTCGGCGGCGATCGCTCCCCGACGGTAGTTGCGGCGCCGGTCGCCACGACGAACATGCTGCATGTCGTCGGACGGAGGCGCCGATCCAGTTTCGAAGTTGTCGCCGGAACTTGAATCGCCACTTTCCGCACTTTCGTCAGAGCTGTCCGCATGCGACGCACTGCGCGGCTCACCGCGAGGCGTGAGGCTGGCCTCTCGAACCAGCGCGCCTTTCGCGATCCCCGTCTTCTCCGCGGCACGACCGATGTACAGCTCGCGCAACAGTGGGTCGGACGTTGCACGAATCGTCGGAAGCAACCTGTCCAACGCGCGACGCTTCTTCTGCAGCTCCGCAAACCAGCCGCCGCGCTCGAGTAGCTGAATCTTGCGTTCGAAGATGTCGATCGACTGAGATACCTGCTGTTCAAGTGCAGTCGCACCATTTGCGCGCACGAAGGTATCGGGATCTTCTCCGTTCGGAAGAGTTATCACTCGCACGGCACATCCGTGCCGGAGTAACTCATCGCCGGACCGAAAGGTCGCCTTCAGACCGGCCTGATCACTGTCGTACAGGAGGAAGACATTCTTCGTGTAGCGCACCATCATTCCGGCTTGTTGCTCAGTGAGCGCGGTACCAAGCGGCGCGACTACGGTGTTCACTCCAGCAATCATCAACCGGATTGCATCCATATAACCTTCTACCACAAAAACGCGATCAACTTTGCGGATGTCGTTCTTGCACCAGCCGAGAGCGTAGAGGGTCTTCGATTTGCTGAATACCGGGGTTTCCGGCGAGTTGAGATACTTGGGTTCTGCATCCCCGAGTGCGCGGCCACCGAACGCAACATGGCGCCCGGACGCGTCGAGGATTGGAAACATGAGCCGGTTCCGAAACCGCGGACGCGGCTCGGAGTTTTCGTCGCGGCGAACGAGCAGGCCGCCTTCAATGAGCCGGTCCACGTCGAATCCCATCGTCGCCATATGCGTGCGAAACGTTCCGATATCGTCGGGTGCGAAGCCCCGTTCGA